>Ga0247813_10000361_pt1 | contig 46684 bp, 46 predicted proteins | sample UWRJL169409C1_FD_180719 | JGI IMG/M metagenome (GOLD analysis project Ga0247813, IMG submission 180719) | Plant litter microbial communities from Arlington Agricultural Research Station in Wisconsin, United States - UWRJ-L169-409C-1 | ecosystem: Environmental > Terrestrial > Plant litter >... | reverse complement strand
GCCTGTTCCCAGCGGCTGAGCATCTGGTCGTACGACGTCCGCGCGAGACCCGTCGCATTCTCGAGCATCCCGCGCGCCTGGTCCGAATACCAGAATTGGACGCCATACTGGAACAGCAGCGATGCGAAGATCGTCACCAGCAGCATCGGGACCGCCGCGACTACCGAGAACAAGGCCACCAGTCGAACGTGAAGCCGGCCGCCGCCGCCGACCGGCGACCGCTTCGCCCGGCGGCGCGCGACGCGACGTCCGAACAGCATCATCAGGGCGATGCCGGGCACGAGGTTGGCAACGAGCAGCAGCGCGACCAGCCAAGGTGCGATCAGGCGTTGTGGATCGTTGGCGCCGACGATGACGAAATAGCTGCCGATCGCGATGACGATGGCCGTGCCGAGCACCAGCAACTCGATCGCCGGGGTCACCGCAAAGCGATGCGCCGGCCCTTCATCGTCCATCGGTTCCGTCGAAGCGGCGATCATCGTTGCCACAATACAACATCAACCGTTGCCGGGAAACCACATAATGCACCGTTCAGCGTATGTCGGACCCCGGTGGCCGTCCGTTTTCGCCGCGCACCTCGATACCCAGCGTGTCGAGCCGCTTGCGCAGCGTGTTGCGGTTGATCCCCATCGCCCGTGCGGCACGCAGCTGATTGTGGCCGTGCCGCGCGAGCATCGCCTCGATCAGCGGCCGCTCGACCTCGCCGATGATCCGGTCGTATAGCGACCCGTCGTCGAGCGCTGCCGGGTGTTCGCGCGCGATCCGTTCGATCAGCGCGCGGACCGCAGTGGCGATGTCGGCGTCGCCGCTCTCGACGGTCGAGGGCACCTTGCCGACCATGTCGCGCACCGCGTCGGCGCCGATCACCTCGTCACGCGACAGCACCGCCAGCCGCCGCATCAGGTTCTCGAGTTCGCGCACGTTGCCCGGCCAGTCATGGCGACCAAGCGCCGCAATCGCATCGCCATCCAGCTGGCGCCGCGGCAACCCCTGCAACGCGGCGTGATCGAGGAAATGCCGCGCCAGCAACGCGATATCCTGCCGCCGTTCGCGTAAAGGGGGCAGCGTGATCGGCACGACGTTCAGCCGGTAGAACAGATCCTCGCGGAACTGCCCGGTCGCGACATGGCCGGCAAGATCGCGGTTGGTGGCGGCCAGGATGCGCACGTCGACGCGGATCGTCCGCGCGCCGCCGACGCTGGTGAACTCGCCCGACTGCAGCACGCGCAGCAGCCGCGTCTGCGCCTCCATCGGCATGTCGCCGATCTCGTCGAGGAACAGCGTGCCGCCGGCGGCCTGTTCGAACCGCCCGGCATTGCGCGTCGCCGCGCCGGTGAAGGCGCCGCGTTCATGCCCGAACAGTTCGGCCTCGATCAGTTCGCGTGGGATCGCCGCCATGTTGATCGCGACAAACGGCGCGGCACGGCGTGGTCCGAGATCGTGAATCGCGCGCGCGACCAGTTCCTTGCCGGTCCCGGATTCACCCGAAATCAGCACGGTCAGGTCGTTCGACACGACCCGCGCGATGACGCGGTAGACGTCCTGCATCGCCGCCGACCGGCCGATCAGCGGCAGCGTGCTGTCCTCGCCCGGCCCCTGGTCCGACGCCATGCCGCCGCGTGCAAGCGCGCCGGTCACGGCGCGTGCGAGGACATCGAGATCGAACGGCTTGGGGAGGTATTCGTACGCTCCTACCTCCGCCGCCCGCACCGCCGTGGTCAGCGTATTCTGCGCCGACAGGACGATGATCGGCAAGGTCGGGTAGCGCACGCAGACGCCGCGGATATGATCGATGCCGTCACCGTCGGGCAGGATCACGTCGGTGATCAATACGTCGGGGACCGCCACGGCCAGCGCGCGCTCCAGTGCCGCGAGCGTGTCGGCAACGACGACGTCGTGGCCACCGCGTCGCAGCGCCTGGGCGACGACGGTACGGATCGCCGCGTCGTCGTCGACGACCAGGACGCTGCTCACGATGCCGCCCGTGGCAGCAGGAGACGCAAGACGGTCATTTCAGGAGAGCCTTCCCGCGCGTATTGCACGATTCCACCCATGTCGCGGGTCAGCTTGTCGACCAGCGCGAGGCCCAGCCCCTGCCCTTCGCGGCGACCCGAGACGAACGGATCGAACAGATGCTCGGCGATGTCGGCGGGCGCGCCGGGGCCGTTGTCCATCACGCAGATCTCGATCGGCAACATCTGGCGCGGCTTGCCCGGCGCGGTGCTGACGGTGATGCCGTGGCGATACGCGGTCGTCAGGACGATCCTCGGCTCGCGTACGTCGCGAACCGCTTCGCGCGCGTTCTTCAGCAGGTTTATGATGATCTGCAGCACCGCATCGCGGTTGATCTGCGCAGGCGGCAGCGACGGATCAAATCGCTCCTCGATCGTGATCCCGCGCGCGAAACCGGCCAAAGCCAGCCGCCTGGCATGCGCGAGCAACGGATAGATATTCTCGCCCGCGAGCGGCAGCGGCCTCGTGTCGCTGAAATCCTGCATGCGGTCGATCAGCGCCGCGATCCGGTCGACCTCGGTGACGATCAGCGTGGTCAGTTCGCCGGCGCCCAGCAACTGCGCGGCACCGCGGATGCCCGACAGCGGATTCTTGATCTCGTGCGCCAGCATCGCCGCCGCGCCTACTGCGGCGCGCGCACCCGCGGCGCGATCGACCGACTGGCCCAGCCGGCGCGTATTCGAGGCGGAATGCAACGTGATGACGCGCCAGCCGGGATGATCCGCGATCGGCGTCTCGGCGAAATCGACGCGGATCTTGCCACCGTGCGACGTCGCGATCTCGGTATCGTACACCGCCAGGGCATTACCATCGGGGTTCGGCGCCCCGTCGAGCGGCGGCAGGATCGCGCCAAGCGGCTGTCCGACCAGCAGACGTTCGGACAGGTTGAGCAACTGCTCGGCGAGCCCGTTGGCATGAGCGATACGCGTGTCTGGGTCGATCACCACCACCGCGACGGGAAGTGCCGCGAACAGATCGGCGAAACCCGGCCGCCCGCGCCTCCGGGCATCGGGCTGCGTGTCAGGCTGCGGCAAGCTGCCGCCATGGCGCGTAGAATTCCGCCAGCATCGCCTTGACCTGGTTCGGGTCGGGGATCTGGTTGACCCGGTTGCGGAACTCCGCCGAGCCGTGCAGTCCCCGCGTGTACCAGCCGATGTGCTTCCGGGCCATGTTGACGCCGGTCTCGATCCCGTAATGCTCGAGCATCGCCTCGTAATGCCCGGCGATCGCCTGATATTGTTCGTCGAGCGACGGATCCTCAACGCGACGACCGGTCGCGAACCACGTCATCACCTGGCCGAGCAGCCATGGCCGGCCGTAAGCACCACGCCCGATCATCAGTCCGTCGGCGCCGGACTGTTGCATCGCCGTCTCGGCGTCCTCGATCGAACAGATATCGCCGTTAACGATGACGGGAACGGTCACCGCCTCCTTCACCTTGCGCACGAAACCCCAGTCGGCATTGCCCTTGTACATCTGGTTGCGCGTGCGGCCGTGGACGGTGATCAGCTTGACTCCCAAATCCTCGGCGATGCGCGAGAGTTCGGGGGCGTTGAGGCTGTCGTGATCCCAGCCCATCCGCATCTTCAGCGTGACGGGCACGTCGACCGCCTTCACGGTGGCCTCGATGATCGCGGTGGCGAGCTTCACATCGCGCATCAGCGCCGACCCGGCATCGCCGTTGACGATCTTCCGCACCGGGCAGCCCATGTTGATATCGACGATCGCGGCACCGCGATCCTGGCTGAGCTTGGCCGCCTCACCCATCTCATACGGCGTACAGCCGACGAGCTGCATCGACACCGGTTCTTCTAGGCGATCCCAGGCGGATTTCTGCAGCGACTGACGCGTCTCGCGGATCGCGGCTTGGCTGGCGACCATCTCGGTGACGTTGAGGCCCGAGCCATAGCGTCGCACCAATGTGCGGAACGGCATGTCGGTGACGCCGGTCATCGGCGCGAGCACGACCGGGCTCTCGATACGAACAGGGCCGATCTGGATGGGGGAAAGCATGCGTCTCGATGTGCCTAAAAAACGGGCATTCTTTAGCGGATGCCGGTCGATGTGGCAAGGCTGGCGACTACCGCCGCCAGCCGCTACCCGTCGCGGATGACCGAAGCTGATCGCACCGTCGCCCTGATCGTCGCCGCCGGATCCGGTGTCCGTGCTGGAGGCTTGCTGCCCAAGCAATTCGCGCTGGTCGCCGGTCGGCCGATGATCGCGCATTCCTACGCCGCCTTCGCCGCGCATCCGATGATCGACGCGGTCGTCGTCGTCGCGGCCGATGGCCAGCAGGATTTGGTCCGAGAAGCGCTCGGCAACGTTGCGGTCGTTCCCGGCGGCGCCACCCGACGCGATTCGGTCGCGGCGGGGCTGGCGGCGATCGGCGATGCGGCGCGCGTGCTGGTGCACGATGCCGCCCGCCCCTTCCTGCCGGCGCGCGTGATCGATGCGGTGCTTGCCGCGCTCGACACGCATGACGGCGCGGTGCCCGTGCTGCCCGTCACCGACACGCTGGCCCGCGGCCCCGCCCTGCTGGGCGAGACCGTGTCGCGCGCCGACCTGTACCGCGTGCAGACGCCGCAGGGGTTTTGCGTCGCCGCGCTCAGGGCAGCGCATGCGGCATGGGATCCGCTGCAGGACGCGACCGACGACGCGCAGATGGTGCGGGCGCTTGGCGGCGGCGTCGCGTTGGTGCAGGGCGATCCGATGCTCGAGAAAGTAACGCATCCAGAGGATTTTGCCGCCGCCGAAGCGCGCGCGGCGTACGAAACGCGAACCGCGATGGGGTTCGATGTCCACCGGCTGGAGTTCGGTGAGGAACTGTGGCTCGGCGGTGTGCTGATCCCGCACGACAAGGGCCTGTCGGGGCACAGCGATGCCGACGTGGCGCTGCATGCGCTGACCGACGCGTTGCTCGGCACGATCGCGGCGGGCGACATCGGCACGCATTTCCCGCCGAGCGATCCGCAGTGGAAGGGCGCCGACTCCGCGCAGTTCCTGCAGCACGCCGCCTCGCTGATCGCCGATAAGGGTGGCCGCATCGACTTCGTCGATCTGACGATCATGTGCGAGGCGCCTAAGATTGGTCCGCATCGCGCGGCGATGACCGCGCGGATCGCCGACCTGCTCGCGCTGACCGTCGACCGGGTGAGCGTGAAGGCGACGACCACCGAACGGCTGGGGTTCACCGGTCGCGGTGAGGGCATTGCCGCCCAGGCGGTCGCAACCGTCCGCGTTCCGGGGCGTCCGCTGTGAGGGTCGCCGCCGCCCTCGCCGCCGTCGCGTTGCTCGCCAGCCCTGCCGTCGCCCAGCAGCGCTGCATCACCGGTCCCGAGGCCGAAGCGCTGACGCTCGTCGCGCTCCCGGAGATCATCCGCGAGACCGGCACCGTCTGTGCCGCGCAATTGCCGCCGACCAGCCTGGTGCGGCGCACGTCGAGCCCGTTGCTGAACCGGTATCAGGCGGAGGCCGAACGCGCATGGCCCGCCGCGCGGGGAGCGATCGTCAAGCTGAGCGACCCCGCCGTCGATGCGCTGCTCGATTCGGAATTCGCCCGGCCGCTGCTCACCTCATTGCTGGTGCCGCAGATCGTCGGGCGGATCGCGGTGCGCGATTGCGGCACGATCGACCGGCTGGTCGCGCTGCTCGAACCGCTGCCGGCGCGCAACACCGCCGGGATCGTCGTCGAGACGCTGCGCTATCTGAAGGCGGAGAAGGCACGGCGCGGTGTCGCGGCCGTCCCCGATCTGCCGCTGTGCAAGGCGAGTACCCGCTGATGGACACGATCCTTCCGGCCGAGCTGGTCGAGGCCGCACGCCGCGTCATCGAGCAGAACCGCGCGATCGGTCGTCGGGTCGCGCTCGCGGAGAGTTGCACCGGCGGGCTGGTCGCCGCCGCGCTGACCGAGATCCCCGGTTCTTCGGACGTGTTCGAGGTCGGCTTCGTAACCTATTCGAACGACGCGAAACTCAGCGCGCTGAAGATCAGCACCGACGTGCTCGAGACGTTCGGCGCGGTTTCGATCGCGGTGGCGTGGAGCATGGCGCAGTCGGCGCTTCAGCAGTCCGGCGCCGACGTCGCGGTCGCGATCACCGGGATCGCCGGACCGGGCGGCGGATCGGCCAAGAAGCCGGTCGGGACGGTCGTGTTCGGTCGCGCGGAAAAGGGCGGCGATCCGGCCGACGTGCATGCGGACAAGAAGAATTTCGGCGACCTAGGCCGCGGCGGTATCCGTCTTCAGGCGGCGCTATGGGCGCTCGAACTGCTGCTGCCCGTTCCGCCAGCCCCGTAGAGAACTGCGGCGCGCGTCTCGAACGCGCCGATCATTTTCCGCAGCGCGGTGCCGAAGACCTGGCCGGCGATCATCTCGAACACGCGGTTCTTGAAGGCGAAGTCGACGCTGAAATCGACCGCGCAGCCGCCCGGCTCGGGCCGGAAACGCCATTCGTTGCGCAGGAACTTCAGCGGGCCCTCGATATAATCGACGGTGATCGCGTCGGGCCGCGTCTTCTGCACGCGTGAGGTGAACGTCTCGCGCAGGCCCTTGAAGCCGACGATCATGTCGGCGAGCGTCTCCGTCTCGCTGTCCGAGCGCACCCGCATAGCGCTGACCCAAGGCAGGAATTCGGCATAGCGGCCGACGTCGGCGACCATGTCGAACATCTGCTCGGGGGTGTACGGCAGATGCCGCGTCTCGGCATGCTTGGGCATCAGCCGCGCGCCAGCTTTGCCTCGCGGTTCGCGCGCAGCCGTTCGAAATCGTCGCCGGCGTGATAGCTCGACCGGGTCAGCGGCGACGAGGCGACCAGCAGGAAGCCCTTGGCGCGGGCGATCGCGGCATAGGCGTCGAACGCCTTGGGATTGACGAACTCAGCGACCTTGGCGTGGCGCGGGGTCGGCTGCAGATACTGGCCCATCGTCAGGAAATCGATGTCGGCGCAGCGCATGTCGTCCATCACCTGGTGGATCTCGAGCCGCTCTTCGCCGAGGCCGAGCATCACGCCGGACTTGGTGAAGATCGACGGATCGTGCCGCTTGACGCTCTCCAGCAGCCGCAGCGACGCATAGTAGCGGGCGCCCGGACGGATCGTCGGGTATAGCCGCGGCACCGTCTCGAGGTTGTGGTTGTAGACGTCGGGACGCGCCTCGACGATCGACTCGATCGCGGCTTGCGCCTTGTTGCGGAAATCGGGGGTCAGGATCTCAATCGTCGTGGTCGGGTTCGACCGGCGGATCGCCTGGATCACCTTGACGAACTGCGATGCGCCGCCATCGGGGAGGTCGTCGCGGTCGACCGAGGTGATGACGATGTGGTTCAGCCCCATCTGCGCGGCCGCGTCGGCGACGTTCTGCGGCTCCATCGCGTCGACCGCGCGCGGCATGCCCGTCTTGACGTTGCAGAACGCGCAGGCGCGCGTGCAGGTGTCGCCCAGGATCATGACGGTCGCGTGCTTCTTCGACCAGCATTCGCCGATGTTCGGGCAGGCGGCCTCTTCGCACACCGTCGTCAGGCTCTTCGAGCGCATCAGTTCGCGCGTCTTGGCGAAGCCGACGCTGGTCGGCGCCTTGACTCGGATCCAGTCGGGCTTGCGCGTGCGGAGCGGGGTCATCTCGTTCATGCGGGCGAGATAGCGATGCGCGGTGCCGGAGACAACTCGGTCCGTGTTCAGTCCTCGGCAGCCATGTCGCGCTCAGGCTCGATGCTGTAGCGATAGCGTTCGGTGAGATACGTCTCCAGCTTCTGATGCGCGACAGCGGACAGGCGGAACGACGCCGTCGGGGCCGACGCGCTGTCTCCCTTTTCGAATTCCAGCAACCCTTCGGCATGCAGCGCACGCAGCCAGCGCGATGCGTTCGGCACGCTGATGCCGATCATGTCCGGCAGGTCGACGGTCGCGATCTGCCCTCCCTCGGCCTCGCAGACATACGCGACCAACAGGATGTCCCAAGCATGGTCTCCGAACAGAGCTGGCGGGAAGATAGCGGCGCGTGCGCGCAGGCCTTCGAACAGCAGCTGGGCGACATGCAACAGGTCGGCCGGATCCACCCAGCCACTGGGAACCGCCGCGCTGGTGACATCGATCGCGATGCGCAACGCTTCGTTCTCGGGCGTCGCGAGCGACAGGCGATTACTGATCCAGACGTGCGTGCCGTCGTCGCGAACGAGGCGCTTGACCGTGGAAACGGCCTCGCCATCCCGTACCAGTTTAGCAAGCAAGAAGATGCAGCGTTCCTGATCGGCAGGGGCGGTGAAATCCAACAGGTTTCGGCCGAGCAAACGAGCCGGTTCCAACCGTATCGTCGCCAGAAAATTCTGGTCCGCACGAACGATCATGCCCCCGTCGTCGATAACCACTCGTCCCAACCGTGCCATAATATCGTTCCATTCGCACCGACATCTGGCCCAATCGGGACAACGCCCCCCGGGAACCCACGCCTACCCTGGGTCTTCACCGAGAGACGCGTTCCATCTGCATGACAGCCTATATGGCGACGATCCCTACTTGCTTGATATATGTTATCAATCGCGATCGTTTTCCAAAACGGGTCTAGTTGTCGAAGGCTCGGCCAGTGTTGCGGGTAAGCTACAGACCCAGTGCCGCTCTAGCTACTTTTTCTACGGCAGGATCAAGCGACGGCGGCTCCATCGGAACGCCGACCTGAAGGCGGTCGGCGATTGCCTGCAGCGCCGCGATACGCGCCGCTTTCTTGTCGTTGCCGTCGATCGCGATCCACGGTGCGGCCGGCGTATCTGTCCGCGCAAACATTTCGTCCATCGCGACCAGATAATCCACGCGGCGCGAGCGGTTGTGATAATCGTCGAGCCCGGTCTTCCAGCGCTTCCACGGATCCTCGAGCCGCGCCTTCAGCCGCTTGTCCTGTTCCTTCTGCGTGGTGTGGACGAACAGCTTGATCAACGTGGTGCTGTGCTCGACTTGCTGAGCCTCGAACGCGTTGATCTCGTCATAGCCGCGCCGCCACTCGGCTTCCGTCGCGAAGCCCTCGACGCGCTCGACGAGCACACGGCCGTACCAGCTGCGATCGAACACCGCGATGCTGCCGGCCGCGGGCAACCGCGTCTCGAACCGCCAAAGGAAGTCGTGCGCCTTTTCCTCCACCGACGGCGCAGCGATCGGATAGACCTCGAAGTTTCGCGGGTCCCAACGGGCGGTCAGGCGCTGGATGATGCCGCCCTTGCCTGCCGCATCCCAGCCTTCGAACATGATGATCGCGCGCTTGCCATGGACGATATGCGCGACCTGAATGCGCTCCAGGCGTTCCTGCAGCTTGGCCAGATCGCGCTTGTAGTGGCCGTCGTATTTGTTGCCGTCTTCGTAGTCAGACAGGTGGATCATGCATCGTGCTCCGCTAGCGTCCGGAGGTGAACGTTCCAGCGGCTGCGACGACGCAGGACGGTACGATAATATACGATCGACCGCCGACCCAAGTCACGTGGCGGGCCCGGAACGAGCTTGTGATTTAGCCTGCGTTTGGCGCAACCGCCTTGGTGACATCCTTCGGGCCGTCTACCGTGACCTTGATGTTGAGCTCTTTCAGCTGCTTCGCGGACGCGTAGTTCGGGGCGCCCATCATCAGGTCTTCGGCCTTCTGGTTCATCGGGAACAGCACGACTTCGCGGATGTTCGGTTCGCCGGCGAGCAGCATGACCATGCGGTCGATGCCCGGTGCCGAACCGCCATGCGGCGGCGCGCCGAGCTTGAACGCGTTGATCATGCCCGCGAAATTGGTGTCGACGTCGGCCTGGCTGTATCCGGCGATCTCGAACGCCTTGTACATGATCTCGGGCTGGTGGTTGCGGATCGCGCCCGACGAGAGTTCCACGCCGTTGCAGACGATGTCGTACTGGTAGGCGAGGATGTCGAGCGGATCCATCGTTTGCAGCGCTTCCATCTCGCCCTGCGGCATCGAGAACGGGTTGTGGCTGAAATCGACCTTCTTCGCGTCTTCGTCGTATTCGAACATCGGGAAATCGACGATCCAGCAGAATTCGAAGCGGTTCTCGTCGATCAGGCCGAGGTCGGCACCGATCCGCGCGCGCGCCGCACCGGCGAGCTTGGCGGCGGCGAGTTCCTTGCCGGCGGCGAAGAAGATGCCGTCGTTCGGGCCAAGGCCCATCTCGGCGATCAGCTTCCGCGTCGCTTCCTCGCCGTGGTTTTTGGCGATCGGGCCGCCGAGTTCGCCGTTCTTCTGCGTGATGTAGCCGAGTCCGGCATGCCCTTCGGCGCGCGCCCAGTCGTTCATGTCGGTGAAGAATTTCCGCGACTTGTCGGCAGTGTTCGGCGCCGGGATCGCGCGGACCACGTCGCCGCCGGCGACGATGCCGGCGAACAGGCCGAACCCCGAATCGACGAAGTGATGGCCGACGTCGTGGATCAGGATCGGGTTGCGCAGGTCGGGCTTGTCGCTGCCGTATTTCAGCATCGATTCTCGGTAGGGGATGCGCTTGAACGGCAGCGGCGAAACCTGACGGCCCTTGCCCTGCCAGTCAGCAAATTCTTCGAACACGCCGTGGAGCACCGGCTCGATCGCCGCGAAAACGTCGTCCTGCGTGACGAAGCTCATCTCGAAATCGAGCTGGTAGAATTCGCCCGGGCTACGGTCGGCACGCGCGTCCTCGTCGCGGAAGCACGGCGCGATCTGGAAATAGCGGTCGAAGCCGGCGACCATCAGCAGCTGCTTGAACATCTGCGGCGCCTGCGGCAGCGCATAGAACTTGCCGGGATGGACGCGGCTGGGGACCAGATAGTCGCGCGCGCCCTCAGGGCTGGACGCGGTCAGGATCGGGGTCTGGAATTCGGTGAAGCCCTGCCCGTTCATGCGATTGCGCAGCGAGGTGATGACCTGGCTGCGGAGCATGATGTTGGCGTGCAGGCGCTCGCGACGCAGATCGAGGAAGCGGTAGCGCAGGCGGATATCCTCGGGATACTCGGCCTCGCCCGCTACCGGCATCGGCAGTTCCTGCGCGACCGACTGCACCGTCGCGCTGGTCGCGCGGACCTCGATCGCGCCGGTCGCAAGGTTCGGGTTCACCGCCTCGGCCGAACGCGCGGTCACCTTGCCGGTGATCGTCACGACGCTCTCGTTCTTCAGCTTTTCGATGACGTCGAACACCGGGCCGGACACGTCGGTGACGATCTGGGTGATGCCGTAATGGTCGCGCAGATCGATGAAGACGAGGTCGCCGTGGTCGCGCTTCTTGTGGACCCAGCCCGAGACGCGGACTTCCTCGCCGACATTCTCGGGGCGGAGTGCGGCGCAGGTATGGGTGCGATAGGCGTGCATGGTTCTTCTCTCATTCGTCTTCACGGGTAGAGCCGGACTCTCGCGAAACGAGGACGCGGCCCGCTCCGGGAGATCCCAGCCTGCGCTGGGATGACGGGGAACTGGATGCCGCGCGCTTTCCTTTCCCTGTCGCCTTTGTCAACCCGGCCGGGCCTCGCTATGGAAACGCCATGCATATCCATGACCTGATTTCCGACAGCGCTTCGCTCGCCAATCTCTGTGCCCGCCTGAGCGAAGCCGACTATGTCTGCGTCGACACCGAGTTCATGCGCGAGAGCACCTATTACCCCGAACTCTGCCTGATCCAGATCGCCGACGACAAGGAAGCCGCGGCGATCGACCCGATGGCGCCGGGGATCGACCTGACCCCGCTGCTCAACCTGATGACCGACAACGAGAACGTGCTGAAGGTCGTCCACGCGGGCGGGCAGGACATCGAGATCATCTACAATCTGACCGGCAAGACCCCGCATCCGCTGTTCGACACGCAAGTCGCGGCGATGGCGCTGGGGCAAGGCGAGCAGATCGGCTATTCGAACCTGGTCGACAGTTGGCTGGGGATCGCGGTCGACAAGGGCGCGCGGTTCACCGACTGGGCACGACGGCCGCTCGATGAGCGACAGATCGAATATGCGATCGGCGACGTCACGCATCTGTCGAAGATCTTTCCGAAGATGCTCGACCGGCTGCGTACGACCGGGCGCGGGGCGTGGCTGAACCAGGAGATGGAGCGGCTGGCCGATCCGGCGAACTACGCCAACGATCCCGATCTGGCGTGGAAGCGCGTGCGGATATCGGGGCGCAAGCCCGAGGTGCTGGGACGGCTGAAGGCGCTGGCGCGGTGGCGCGAGTTGGAAGCGCAGGGCAAGGATTTGCCACGCGGGCGGATCGTCAAGGACGAGACGCTGGGCGACATGGCCGGGCATCCGCCGAAGAAGCAGTCGGACCTGGCGCGGGTGCGCGGGCTGTCGGCGAGTTGGGCGGGCAACGATATCGGTGCGCGGTTGATCGCGGCACTGGAAGCGGCCGAACCGATGGGCCCGGACGAGCTGCCGCCGCGCGACGATCGGAAACCGGGGCTCGGCAAGGAGGGCTCACTGGTCGCCGACCTGCTTAAGCTGCTGCTGAAGATCCGCTCGCGGGACATCGACGTCGCGTCGAAACTGCTGGCGCGGACCGAGGAGTTGGAGGCGCTGGCCGCGGGCGTGCGAACCGGTTTGCCGATGCTGGAGGGCTGGCGGTTCGACCAGTTCGGGCGCGATGCGCTTGACTTGGTCGAGGGACGGCTGGCGTTCGCGGTGATCGACGGCAAGCTGAAGATGACGCGGACGGAGGACGTCGCATGAAGATGATGGTGCTGGCGGCTGCCCTCGCCGCGGTTTCGGCGTGTACGCCGGTCGAGTTCCGGGGATCGCCCGCGGCCGGGGTCTGCAAGGCCGAGGCACTTGGCGATCTGATCGGCAAGCGGGCGAGTGACGCGCGTGGCGACTTGCTGCTGAAGCGGTCGGGCGCGCGCGACTTGCGCTGGATCGCGCCGAACGGGATCGTGACGATGGATTTCCGGCAGGATCGGCTGAACGTGCATACCGACGACAAGGGGCGGATCGCGCGGTTTACCTGCGGGTGAAAGATTAGGAAGATTAGGCCTGGTTGGGCTAATCTTGATGAGTCCACGTGTCAGGTTTGCGCGGCAAACTGTTGTTGTCGTTGCCTGAACAACTGCGTACGGCGTGAATGGCCCTGGATCCCGGGACAAGCCCGGGATGACGGGTGGGGTTAGCCCAGGACCAGCGTCGCCTTGCGGCCTATTGCGGTTGCCAGCGCGGAGTGGCGGCGGTCTACCGCTTCGCCGTACAAGCCCTTGTCATCGCGGCGGAGGTGGAGCGCGAGGGTTGTGCCGTCGTCTTCCAGCCGCGAGCGTTGCAGCGGGCCGGCGAGGCCGCCGCTGAGGCGCTGGCCCAGGCGGATGGCCAGACCCCAGGCGGTCGCCTGGCGAATTTCGGTTGCGCCGATCAGCCGCCCGACCGGGTCGGCGGCGGACAGGCCGCCGCCCTGGCTGGTGTAGAGCGCCTGCGCGAGCGAGGCGCGTTCGGTGGCGTCTATGCCGACCCAGTTGCCGTGCAGCGCGACCTCGACGCCGCGCTCGGCGCGGAATTCCGGGTTGGCGCGCCAGCCGACATCGGCGAGCAGGCAGGCGGTGTGGCGGATACGCGCAGCCGCCGCGGTCTCGCCGGCAAACAAGGGCGCGATCCAACCGTCGAGCAAATCGCCATGTTCGGGGAAGCGACCGAGCAACCGCCCCTCCTCGCGCGCGGCGACGATCAATGGATCGAGCGCACGCGTTTCTGCGTCGAGTTCCTGGTACAACAGACCTTCGCGCAGGCCGTAGGCGGAGACGACGGTCGTGCGGCTGCCGAGATGGCGGATCAGGACGCTGAGCAGTGCGGTCGCGTCGGCGAGCGTTGCAGTGCGGCTCGACGACAGGCCGTCGACGGTGCGCAAGCGCTGCTTCGACAGATGCGGAACGGTGCGGCCGAGGCGGACGATCGTGGTCGGCGACATCGCGTATTGATGGATGATCGGCAGCGGATAGTCGCACAGATGCATGTCGAGCCGTGACAGCGCACGCCAGGATCCACCCACGAGGTAGAGCGGCAGCCCCTGCCCCTTGAACTCCCAGCCGGCGGCGCGGATCAGCCGCCCGACATAGCGTTCGAGCACTTTCCCGCGCTTGGCGCGGATCGCGGCGATGCGGAGCACGCCGAGCGGAAACGAGACGCGATCCTCGATTCGGCCGCCGCGGATGCGGACGAGTTCGAGACTGCCACCACCGAGATCGCCGACGATGCCGTCGGCCTGCGGGATCGCCGACAGCACGCCGTAGCCGGCGGCGCTGGCTTCCTGTTCGCCCGACAAGGTCTCGACTTCGAGCCCGAGCGCGGTTGCGGCGTCGATCAGGTCGCTGCCGTTCGCGGCATCGCGGACCGCGGCGGTGGCGACGGTGCGGAGCGAGGTCACCTCCATCTCGCGGGCGATCGCGGCGAAGCGCGCGAGCGCGGTGCGCGCGGTCTTCAGCGCCGACTTCTCGATCGCGCCGGTCGCGGCGAGCCCGCGGCCGAGCCCGGCCATGACCTTTTCGTTGAAATGAATCGCCGGGAGCCGGGGATGGCCCTGATACACGACGAGGCGGATCGAATTCGAGCCGATGTCGATGATGCCGGTACGCGGATAGGCGTCGGCCTCGGGCTTCGTCCTGCCGAACAGGCGCGCGGCGACGTTCAACGCTGGCGGCGCAGCGACAGGGTGGGCACGGTCGCGCTGGTGGCGAGCGACGCCCCGCGACCGGAAAGCGACGGATTGGTCATGAAATACCGATGCAGGTTGAACGGGCGGTCGCCGGGATCGACGCGAGTGTAGTCGCCATCGGGTCCGCATTCCCAGCTCTGTTCGTTGTCGATCAGGTTGGCGACCATGACCTGGTCGAGGATCTGGTCGTGGACGGTCGGATTGAGGATCGGCAGCATGTATTCGACGCGACGGTCGAAGTTGCGCGGCATCCAGTCGGCCGACGAGATGAAGAGCTTGGCGCCGTCGTTGGGCAGCGCCTTGCCGTTGCCGAACGCCCAGATGCGGCTGTGTTCGAGGAAGCGGCCGATCACCGATTTGACGCGGATGTTCTCGGACATGCCGGGGACGCGGGGGCGCAGGCAGCAGATGCCGCGGATGATCAGTTCGACCTCGACCCCTGCCCCGCTCGCTTCGTAGAGTTTCTCGATGATCGCCGGATCGACCAGCGAGTTCATCTTTGCCCAGATGCCGGCCGGCTTGCCCTCGCGCGCGCAGGCGATCTCGGCGTCGATCAGGTTGACGAGATTGGGGCGGAGGTCGCGAGGGGACAGGCTCATCTTCGCCATCGCGACGGGTTCGACATAGCCGGTGATGTAGTTGAACATCTGCGCGGCATCACGTCCGACCGCAGGATCGGCGGTGAAGAAGCTGAGATCGGTATATATTTTCGCGGTGACCGGGTGATAATTGCCGGTGCCGAAGTGGCAATAGGTGCGGAACACGCTGCCTTCGCGCCGGACGACCAGCGAGACCTTCGCGTGGGTCTTCCAGTCGATGAAGCCGTAGACGACCTGCACCCCGGCGCGTTCCAGCGCGGAGGCCCAGACCATGTTCTGTTCCTCGTCGAAGCGTGCCTTCAACTCGACCACCGCGGTGACCGACTTGCCGGCTTCGGCCGCGGCGATCAGCGCGTTGATGACCGCGGGCTGCTTGCCGGCGCGGTACAGCGTCTGCTTGATCGCGACGACGTCGGGGTCGTTGGCCGCTTGCTTGAGGAAGGCGAGCACCACGTCGAACGTCTCGTACGGGTGGTGGACGACGATGTCCTTCGACTTGATCGCCGCGAAGCAATCGCCGCCGAATTCGCGGATGCGTTCTGGGAAGCGCGGCGTGAAGGGCGGGAATTTCAAGTCGGGGCGGTCTTCGTCGAACAGTCCGTCGAGATCGACGATGCCGAGCAGATTGCCGCTTTCGGTGATGATCGCGTCGGCGCCGCCGAGTTCGTCCTTCAACACGGCGGCGAGCACGTCGGGGATGCCGGTCTCGAGTTCCAGCCGGATCACGCGGCCGCGGCGGCGGCGCTTGATCGCGTTGGCGAAGTAGCGGACCAGGTCCTCTGCTTCTTCCTCGATCTCGATGTCGCTGTCGCGCAGCACGCGGAAGCTGGCGGCGGCGTGGACCTCGTAGCCGGGGAAGATGACGGGCGCGAACCGCTTGAGGATCGTCTCGATCGCGATGTAGCGCGCGGGTTCGCCGGGCAGACGCACGAAGCGCGTCGCGGTCGACGGGATCATGATGAGCTCGCGGATCGGTTCGTCGTCCGATTTGCGGACGAGGTCGAAGATCACCGACAGACCGCCGTTCATGATGAACGGGAACGGGTGCGCCGGGTCGAGCGCCTGGGGTGTCAGGATCGGGAAGATCTGTTCGCGGAAATGGGTTTCGAGCCAGGCATCGGCTTCGTCGTCGACCGCGTCGCGGCGCAGCACGAACAGGCCGGCCTCGTCGAGCAGCGTGCGCAGGTCGCCCCACACCGCCTGCTGGCTGGCCATCAGCGCATCCGCCTCGACGATGATCGCGCTCAACTGCTGGCCGGCGGTGAGGCCGTCGGCGGAGCGCCGGTCGACGTCCTGCTTCTGCTGGCCCTTGAGGCCGGCGACGCGGACCATGAAGAATTCGTCAAGGTTCGACCCCGAGATCGACAGGAAGCGGAGCCGTTCCAGCAACGGGTGCGCGGGGTTGCAGGCCTCCTCCAGCACGCGGCGGTTGAAGGCCAGCCACGACAGCTCGCGGTTGAAATACCGGTCGTTGGGGGTGGCGGTCGGGGCGTCGTCGTCCTCGGCGATGCGGACGATATGGGCTGGGCGGGTCATATATCCTCGCGGGTAACGGAGGTTTGTTGCGGTTTCGCGATAAGGCCTGCGTCCGCCAGCGTGGTGCGGGCCAGCGGGATCGACAGACGCTTGCGGCTCTCCATGACCTCCTGGTCGAGCGCGTCGATCGTCCGTTCAACGGCTACGTGGCTGCGTTCGATCCGTGCGACCAGCCAGTCGACCAGATCGGGCCGTGCATCCAGCCCCCGCCGGTGGAACAGATGGACCAGCAGCACGCGCATCAACTCGTCGTCGGGCGCGCCGATCGCGGCGATCGGGCTGGCGGCGAGGCGCGAGCGCAGATCGGGCAGCTTCACCTGCCATTCGGGCGGGGCGGCGTCGGCGACGATCAGCAGCGGACGGCGGGTTTCCTGGGCGCGGTTCCAGGCGTGGAACAGCTGTGTTTCAGGCACACGCTCGGCATCGTCGATGATCGTCCCGCCGCTCTTCGCCGCGAAGATGCGCGCGAGCAGGCTGCGACCCGATTTGCGCGGACCGGTCAGCACCGCGGTCATCACCGGCCAGGTCGCCCAATGCTCCAGCGTCTGCGCGGCGCGCGAATTGGAGGGGGTGACGAGGAACGCGTCGTCGCGCGGATCGGCGGGCCAGCCGAGGGGAAGGGCGATCTGGGTCATGCCGCTCATCCGGCGGTCGCGTTGTCCGTCGGCAGGTCGGCCGGCAACAGCTGCGCGACGCGGCGGATGCGCAGCGTCTGGCCGGACCCGAACACCTGGTACCCGCGCGCCTGCAGCGCGGTCTTCAGTGCCTCCGGATCGCCGTCGTAGGTCACGCGCATCAGCGATACGCCGCCGAGCGCGAGGCTGGTCGTCGCGGCGGAGCGGACGCCGGGGATGCCGCGCAACGCCGATTCGGTCGTCGAGACCACCGATGCCTGCGGCGTGTCGAACTGGACGATGATCGGGATGCCGGCACCGGTGGTCGCGGTGGGCGTGCCGTCCTCGGCGAGCGTGCCGTCGTCGGGCACCTCATCGCTGATTTCGGGCTCGGGCGCGGGCGGCGGCGACAGGCTCGGGTCGGCGCGCAGATAGCCGGAGCGCAGCGCCTGCTGGTACACGTCGTCCATCCGCTTGACGCCGGCATCGAGCAGTTGTGGCAGCCCATCGGCATTGCCGACGCGCAGCGTGAAGCGCGAGACGAGTTCGTTGTCGGGGCCGTGCCTCGCTTCGAACACGCCGATGATCGGGCCGCCCGGCCATTGGCGGTACAGCTTCACGACCGGGATCAGCACGTCATTGGCGCCGTACTGGTCGATGATCGATCGCCACCAGCCGCGCCCGGGCCGCTGCGTCTGGCCGACGTTCAGCAGCAGCGCATCGGGGCCGCTGCCCGCTGGCCTCACATAGTCGATCGTCGAATTGCCGGTGCGATAGCGCGCCCAGGCCTGTTGCCAGGCGGTCGGCTGTTCGAAGCTGCGCCCTACCCCGCCCGACCATTCGATCGGGATCACCAGCATCGGCGGCGAGCGATCGGCATAGGCGGAGATGCCGAGGATCGAGCCGGCGCGGCCGCGGTCGAACAGCACGCCGAGCTTGGCGATGTAGCGATTGGGGCCGATCTGCTCGTTCTCGACGACGATCCCCGACACGATCGAATCGAGCGTGCCATCGGAAACCAGCCCGCCACCGCCGCCCAGCCGCTTCGACAATTGCACCCAGGCTTTCCGTTGCGCGAGGCGCCAGCCGCCTAGCCGCGCGGCGTCGGCGGTCTTGCCGGCGACGTCGACGGTTACGCCGCTCACCTCGTACGCGCCGCCGCTGTCGACGGGGGCGACGCCGCGACTGCCCCCCTCGATCTGCGCGACCACGGCACCGCCGCCCGACAGGAGCAGGGCGGCGGCAAGCGCGGCGGGAAGTGGACGAATACGGATCACGCGGGCCTTTTGGCGAAGCAGGCGTGGAAATCCAAGCGCGATATGGCTAGCAGGCCGCATGACCGATCCAGAGACGCCCTACACCTACGCCCAAGCCGGCGTTTCGATCGCCGCGGGCAACGCGCTCGTCCGCGCGATCGCCCCCCTCGCCCGCGCCACGCGGAGGCCCGGCGCCGACGCCGATCTGGGCGGGTTCGGCGGCATGTTCGACCTGAAGGCGGCGGGCTTCGTCGATCCCCTGCTGGTCGCCGCCAACGACGGCGTCGGTACCAAGCTGAAACTGGCGATCGAGTGGGACCGGCACGAAGGCGTCGGCGTCGACCTGGTCGCGATGTGCGTCAACGACCTGATCGTGCAGGGCGCCGAGCCATTGTTCTTCCTCGATTATTACGCGAGCGCCAAGCTGGACGCGGCGGTTGCAGAACGTGTCGTCGCCTCGATCGCCGAAGGCTGCAAGCAGGCTGGCTGCGCGCTGATCGGCGGCGAGACCGCGGAGATGCCAGGTATGTATGCGGACGGCGATTATGATCTCGCCGGCTTCTGCGTCGGCGCGGTCGAGCGCGAGAACGTGCTGACGGGGCGCGAGATCGCGGCGGGCGACGTGATGCTCGGGCTGGCGTCGTCGGGCGTGCATTCGAACGGCTTCTCGTTGGTCCGCCGACTCGCGGCGGATCGCGGGTGGAAACTGGACCGGCCTGCGCTGTTCGACCAGGACCGGCTGCTGATCGATCACCTGATGGCGCCGACGCGGATTTATGTGGCCAGCCTGTTGCCACTGCTGCGCGAGCGCCGGATCAAGGGACTGGCGCACATCACCGGCGGCGGGCTGCTGGAGAATATTCCGCGCGTGCTGCCGGACGACGTCCATGCGGCGGTGGATGCGGATGCGTGGCCGCAGCCGCGGTTGATGGCATTCTTGCAGGCGCAGGGGCAGATCGAACCCGAGGAAATGGCGCGGACCTTTAACTGCGGAATTGGTATGGTCGCAATCGTCGCGCTGGGCGAGGCGGAGGCGGTGACCGCGGCGCTGGAAGCGGCCGGCGAGACGGTGTTCGCGATCGGGCATGTCGAGGCGGGCATGCGTGGTTGCACGGTGCGCGGATCGGGCGAAACCTGGAGCGCCCGCGGCGACTGGACCGCGACGCATGTCTAAGACGCGCGTCGGCGTGCTGATCTCGGGGCGCGGATCGAACATGATGGCGCTGGTCGCGGCATCGCGTGCGCCGAACTGTCCGTATGAGATCGTCGTGGTCGCATCGGACAAGCCCAGCGCTGCCGGGCTGCAATGGGCGCTGTCGGAGGGCATTCCGACCTTCGCGCTGTCGCCCAAGGGTATCTCAAAGCCGATCTACGAGGCGGCGATGGATGCGGCGCTGCGCGAGGCGGGCGTCGAGATGATCGCGCTGGCCGGCTATATGCGGCTGCTGACCGACTGGTTCGTCGGGCAGTGGCGCGACCGGATCGTCAATATCCATCCGTCGCTGCTGCCGAAATACAAGGGGCTTGACACACACGCGCGGGCGATTGCGGCGGGCGATGCCGTTGCGGGGTGCTCGGTGCATGTCGTGACCGAGGAACTCGATGCGGGCGCGGTGCTTGGGCAGGCCGAGGTGCCGATCCTGGCCGGCGACGATGCGGATACGCTTGCGGAACGCGTGCTGGTGGCCGAGCATTCGCTGTATCCGAGAGTTTTGGCGGAGTTCACGAGCCGATGACCGACCTGTCCCCGCTGGACCGCGTGCGTGCGGTCGCCTTGCTGTTGCCCGAGGCGGAGGAACGCGTCTCGCACGGGCAGCCGACCTTCTTCGTCGCGGACGCACAGTTCGCGCAGTTTCGCGACGATCACCACGGCGACGGGATGACCGTCGTATGTGTGAAGACCGGCGACGCAGAGGAGCAAGCGATGCTGATCGAGGCGAACCCGGCGGTGTATTCGCGCCCGGCCTATCTCGGCGCGTCGGGCTGGGTCGGCATGAATTTGGCGGGCGACGTCGACTGGGCGCTGGTCGAGGATCGCATCGCACGCAGTTGGGAACTCGCCGCCCCGCGCCGCCTGCTGGAAGCTGGCGGGCGATGAGCGAGACGCCGGCCGAGCGCAAGGAGGCCGCCGCGACGCGTCGCCGCTGGGTATCGCTGGCCGAGGTGTTGGGCGTGACGGGCGCGTTGATCGCGGCGCTGACGTTGTGGATCAACTGGTCCGATCGCCGTGCCGACGAGGCCGACAAGGCCATCACCCGGGCGTCGCAGCAGCGCGCGGAAAGCCGGGTCGACCTGTCGGCCGAAGTCCAGGACGGTGGGCGATCGCTGTTGCTGAAGGATGCGCGGCACGAGATTCAGGATGTCGTGGTGAGCTTTCCGAAGGCGCTGGGTATCGCTGCGCAGCATCCGCCGGCGGATCCGGTGATCGAAGCCGGGTGGTTCGACGCGGCGCTGTTGAAGCTGACCGATGGCGGTGCGGACGATCGGTCCGGGCGGCTGCCGGTGCTGCTGACGCTGCGCTATCTCGACGGCGAGACGTCGCGGACGAGCAGCGGGATTTACGATCTGTTGTGGAAGACCGAGGGCCGGATGCTGCGCGGGCGGGCGCTTACGCTGACGGGGATGAAGGTGCGACAGGTTCGGGGCACGCAGGCGCAGGTCGATGCGGGTTGGAAGAAGCCCTAAGAGTACGCCGGTGCGACTTAATCGCGTGACAGGCGCCGGACCAGCCCACCATCGCGTCATCCCCGCGCAGGCGGGGATCCATATCCTATTACGCTGCGATTCGAGCCGCGTGGACAGCCAGTATGGGTCCCCGCCTGCGCGGGGATGACGATGAGTTTGGTGAAGCACGTTCCGCCGGGTGGCGCCCGTCAAACAGTTCGGGCGTAGACCGGGTCGTTGTGAACTGCGGCGCCGACCTTGAACTGGCGCGTACCGATCCGTTCGAAACCCTGGCGTTCGTATAAGGCGTGCGCGCGGTAGTTATGCTCCCATACGCCTAGCAGGATGCGGTCGTGGCCAAGTGCTGCGGCATCGTCCAGCGCCTGCTGCATCAGCGCGGCGCCTAGGCCTGCGCCCTGCATCTGCGAGAGGATGTAGATCCGGCGTAGTTCGATGTCGGTCGGGCGAATATCGAACGGGAAGTCGGGCGCGGTCAGCACCGTGTAGCCAAGCGGCGCGTGGCCGGGTTCGTGCTCGGCGATCGTGACGATCGCGGCCAGATCGTTCGTCCAGGCGGCGAAGGTTTCCGGCGTGTTACGCGTGCGGCAATGCGCGACGAGGTCGGCACCGTCCAGCACGGTCGCATAGGTTTCGAGGAAGGTGGCGGATGCGACCAGCGACAACGCGAACGCGTCGTCCGCGGTCGCCCGTCGCATCCGCCAGCGCATCAGCCGACGATTTCTTCGGGCTTGAAGAAGTACGCGATCTCGATCTCGGCGTTCTCGTCCGAATCCGACCCGTGCACCGAGTTGGCTTCGATCGACTCGGCGAGTTCCTTGCGGATCGTGCCGGCATCGGCGTTCGCCGGGTTGGTGGCGCCCATGATGTCGCGGTTGCGCTGCATCGCGTTCTCGCCTTCGAGAACCTGGACGACGACCGGGCCCGAGATCATGAAGCTGACGAGCTCGCCGAAGAACGGACGCTCCTTGTGGACCGCGTAGAAGCCTTCGGCCTGCTCGCGGGTCATCTGGATGCGCTTCGAAGCGACGACGCGCAGGCCGGCCTCCTCGAGCATCTTGGTGACGGCGCCGGTCAGGTTGCGACGCGTGGCGTCGGGCTTGATGATCGAAAAGGTACGGTTCGCGGCCATGATGGTCACGGGCTCCTGTGTTGACGGTAATTGGATGCGCGGCGCTTAGGCGGGGGAAGCGTCTAAAGCAACGGTTATGCCGCCTGCTCCCAGCGCCCGGCGTCGTTCTGCTTCCAGTAGCGTCGCTCGACGCCGTCGCGGTCGGCTAGCGCCTTCCACGCGAGGCGCGCCTCGCGGATGGCCTCGTCGTCGAAGAAATGGAACGCGCGGTCGAAGGTCAGCGCGTCGTCGCGCCACCGGCCGTCGACGATCGCGACGTTGCGGGCGGCGTTGGCAGGCGTGATGGCGGGGGCTATCAGGATCGGCTGGTCCGCGTCGGTCTCGCCGCCGGCCTGCGCGTGCGGGAGGAAGCTTTCGGGGGCGTAGGACCAGAGCAGGCGATCGAGCGCGATGCGTTGGGCTTCGGGTTCGGCAACGACCAGCAGGCGGCCGCCGCTCTCGACCACGCGTTCGGCGATGCGCGGGAGGACGCGGTCGAGGGGACTGGTGAGGTGGTAGAAATCGACCTGCATTCGTCTGAGCTCCGTCATGCCGGGCTTGGTCCGGCATCCACCGTTCCGCACATCGGCGCCCTGAGATTATGCGGAACGGTGGACCCCGGAACAAGTCCGGGGTGACGGAGTGGGTCTGGATTACCTTTCGAAATTATCCGCGACGAACTTGTCGAGCAGGCGGACGCCGTAGCCGGTAGCGCCCTTGTCGTAGTTCGGACCGGCCTTGTCGGCCCAGACCATGCCGGCGATGTCGAGATGCGCCCACTTCACGCCGGTATCGACGAAGCGCTGGATGAACTGCGCCGCAGTGATCGAGCCGGCGCCGCGGGGGCCGACGTTCTTGATGTCGGCGATCGGGCTGTCGATCAGTTTGTCGTAGGCGGGCGCCAGCGGGAAGCGCCACAGCAGGTCGCCGCTCGCGCGGCCGGCGGCGAGCAGCTGGTCGGCGAGCATATCGTCGTTGGCGAAGATGCCGCCATGCTCGTGGCCGAGCGCGACGATCATGGCGCCGGTCAGCGTGGCGAGATCGACGATCGTGGCGGGGCTGTGCGTCTTCTGGACCCAGGTGATGCAGTCGCAGAGCACGAGGCGACCCTCGGCATCGGTGTTGATCACCTCGATCGTCTGGCCGGACATCGACGTCACGACGTCACCCGGACGCTGCGCATTGCCGTCGGGCATGTTCTCGACCAGGCCCATCACGCCGATCACGTTGACCTTCGCCTTGCGCGCGGCAAGCGCCTTCATCGCCCCGGCGACGGCACCCGCGCCGCCCATGTCCCACTTCATGTCCTCCATGCCGGCCGCACCCTTGATCGAGATGCCGCCGGTGTCGAAGGTCACGCCCTTGCCGACTAGGGCGAGCGTCGGTGCATCCGCGCCGGCGCCGTTCCACTTCAGCGCGAGGATCCGCGCTTCGCGGCGCGAGCCCTGGCTGACGCCGAGCAGCGCGCCCATGCCGAATTCGGCCATCTGGTCTTCGTCGATCACGGTGATCTCAAGGCCCAGCCCTTCGACCTCGGCGGTGACCTTTTCGACGAAGCTCTCGGGGTAGAGGATGTTCGGCGGCGTCGCGACGAGCCAGCGGGTCAGGTCCATGCCGCGGGTGACCGCGTCCTGCGTCGCCCAGGCCGCGTCGATGCCTTCGGGTGCGCCGGCGATCGTGACGGTTTCGAGCGTCGGTTTCGCGGTCTCGGCGAGCTTGGTGCGATACTGATCGTAGCGCCAGGCGCGCTGCGTGGCGGCGGCGGCGAAGCGGGCGAGCGCCTTGGCGGTCGGCTTATCCGGCGTGCCCGCGAGATCGACGGTGACGGCGGTAGCGCCGGAGGTCAGCAGCTTCGCGACCAGCGCCCCGCCCGCCTTCTCCCACTCGGTCTCCCCGCCGGCACCGACGCCGACCAGCAGGACCTGGCGGACCGTGTCGCCCTGCGCGACGAACAGCTCCACGATCGACCCCGCCTCGCCGGTGAACCGTGCGGCAGCCGCGGCCTTGGCGGCGAGCGTCGCACCGTCGATCGCGCCCCAGATGGTCCGGGCCAGGCCGTCCTTCTCCACCGGAAGAGCAACGATTGCCGCGTCGGACGCAGCCGCGGGGGCGAAATTGATCTGCATAAACGAGCCTCGGAACAGGAGTTGGTCGGCCGGTCTAGGCCGATGCGGCGACCCTGCAAAGCGTGACGATTGCAGCGGGCGCCCGGTGGTGCGATAGGCGCATATGTGAAGCGGTTGCCGTTGGTGCAACCGTTCGATGGCGCCAAAAGGGGTTGGTCCGGATCGTGTTGCGTATCGACCTTATGGCCGGGTGTGCCCTCTCGCTCGCGTTGCTGGCGACAGCGCCGGCCGCCGCCCAGTCTCTGCAGGACCGCGCGGCCGCCCCGCCCGCGCAGGACGCGCCCGTCGCGAACGCCGCTGCGCCCGCGATTGGCGAAGACCAGGTCCAGTTCAGTGCGACCGCACTCGAATACGACACCGACGCGGACATCGTCACCGCGACCGGCGAAGTCCGCATGTTCCGCCAGGGCGACCGGCTGCGCGCCGACAAGGTCGTGTGGAACCGCAAGACCGGCAAGGTCGTCGCGACCGGCAACATCGCGGTGACCAATCCCGAAGGCGACATCGCGTACGGCGACGAGATCAACCTGACCGATTCGCTAAAGGATGGCGTGGTCGACAACATGCTCGTCGTCCTCGAACAGGGCGGACGGCTGGCGGCGGTGCAGGGCACGCGCGACGCGAACGGCGTCGTCGAACTGCGCACCGCGGCCTATACGCCGTGCGCGGTCGAGACGTCGGCGGGCTGCCCCAAGGAGCCGACCTGGAAGATCACCGCAGTGCGCGTGACCTATCGTCCGGAACGCCAGCGCATCTATTATTCGGGCGCACGGCTGCACCTGTTCGGGTTGCCGAGCCTGCCGCTGCCGAAGTTCTCGAACCCGGTCGGCGGGGGCAGCGACAACGGGCTGCTGTCGCCGAGCTTCAACTACAGCCGCGCGAACGGCCTCGAATTCGCGCTCCCCTATTATTTCAAGCTCGGCCCCAACAAGGGCCTGGTCGTCACGCCCCACGTCTACACCAGCGTGCTGCCGATGTTGCAGGCGGACTATTCCGCGCTCAGCACGCTCGGCGCGTTCCGCATCAGCGCGTATGGGACGGAGAGCCGCCGCAGCGACGACCTTTCGACGCCGAACCTCGGCGATACCGAGCGGGCGTTTCGCGGCTACATCGACGGTATCGCGCGGTATCAGCTGTCGCCGAACTGGTCCGCGAGCGGATCGCTGCGGCTGACCACCGACCGGACCTTCCTGCGCCGCTACGACATCTCGCGCGACGACCGGTTGCGCAGCACCGCCAGTCTCGAACGGATCGACGACAGCAGCTATTTTGCGCTGACCGGCTGGGTCGTGCAGACCCTTCGCGTCAACGACAAGCAGGGTATGCAGCCGATCGCGCTGCCCGAGATCGACTATCGCAAGCGGTTTGACGACGGCGTGCTTGGCGGCAAGTTCCAGCTTCAGTTAAACACGCTCGCGCTGACCCGTACCGAGGGGCAGGATACGCAGCGCGCATTCGCGGGCCTGCGCTGGGACCTGCGCAAGCTGACCAACTGGGGGCAGGAAGTCGCCTTCACCGCCTATGCGCGCGGCGATGCGTACAACACCAATGATTCGCTGACGACCGCGGTCGAGAGCTATCGGGGTACCGACGGGTTCCGCGGGCGTGCGATCGGTGCGCTGGCGGTTGATGTGAAATGGCCGTTCGTCGGCACCTTCCTGAACGGCACGCAGCGCTTCACGCCGCGCGTGCAGATCGTCGCCTCGCCCAAGATCGCGAACCTCACCCTGCCGAACGAGGATTCGCGCGCGGTCGACCTCGATTCGAGCAACCTGTTCGCGCTGAACCGCTTCCCTGGCTACGACCGGTTCGAGGATTCGTCGCGCGCGACCTATGGTGCGGAATGGGCGGTCGACCTGCCCGGGTTCAGCCTGGATGCGACGATCGGCCAGAGCTACCGCCTCGATGCCCGGCCGACGATCTTTCCGGACGGGACCGGGCTCAGTGACCGGCTGTCGGACATCGTCGGCCGCACCGAATTGCGCTTCCGCGACTTTGTCTCGATCACGCATCGCTACCGGGTCGACAAGGACAGCTTCGAGCTCCGCCGCAACGAACTGGACGCGACCGTCGGGTCGCGGTCGAGCTATGTGCTGCTCGGGTACCTGCGATTGAACCGCGACATCTCTCCGGTGATCGAGGATTTGCAGGACCGTGAGGAGGTCCGCGTCGGTGGCCGCGTGCAGTTCGCACGGTTCTGGTCGGCGTTCGGCTCCGCGGTGGTCGACCTGACCAACAAGTCCGAGGATCCGTCGTCGCTATCGGATGGCTTCCAGCCGATCCGCCACCGACTGGGCGTTCAGTATGAGGACGACTGCCTGCGCCTCGGCGCGACCTGGCGGCGATACTACAACGACACCGGCGATGCGCGTAAGGGCAACAGCTTCCTGTTGACGCTGGCCTTCACCAATCTCGGCCGCTAAGCCCCGGTTCAGCTATTATCGGGCAAACCGCCTTGGATATGCGTCGTCACGAAGGTGGTGCCGCGGATACGATGGCGATGATGGGATTTCGACACCTTGAAGCATGACGTTAGACTGAAGGCGCTCGGCGGTCGCATGATCGGCGCGGTCGTCCTCGCCGCGATGGCCGCAAGTGCCGTTGCACAGACGGTGCAGGACCAGAGCGTGCCCGACAATACCGGGCTCGACATCCCCGCCAATTTGCAGATTTTCGGCAAGCTCGACCCCAATGTCCGCAAGCCGACCGCGATCGTCAACGACAGCGTCATCACCGGCACCGATGTCGACCAGCGCGTCGCGCTCGTCGCCGTGGCGAACAATGCGAAGCTGTCGCCCGAGGATCGCGACCGCGTGAAGCTGCAGGTGCTGCGCCAGCTGATCGACGAGACGCTGCAGATCCAGGAGGCGAAGACCGCCGACATCGTCATCACGCCGAGCGAGATCACGCAGAGCTTCGACGGCGTCGCGAAGAAGTTCAACCGGACTCCCGCCGCGATGCGGACGTTCCTGCGCCAGGAGGGCTCGTCGGAGCGTTCGCTGAAGCGCCAGATCGAGGGCGAGCTCGCTTGGCAGCGCTATCTGCGCCGCCGCGTCGAGCCGTTCGTCAATGTCGGCGACGAGGAGGTCAAGGGCATCCTCGACCGGTTGCAGGCGGCCAAGGGCACCGACGAGTATAACCTGCACGAGATCTTCCTGCGGAGCGATGCCTCGAACGGGCAACAGGTGTTCGCCAATGCGCGCGCGCTTCTCGCCGAGATCCAGAAGGGCCAGCGGCCGTTCGAGGAGTTTGCGCGGCAGTTCTCTGAAGCATCGACCAAGGCGGTCGGTGGCGACCTCGGCTGGGTCCGCGCATCGACGCTGCCCCCCGAACTCGCCTCGGCGACGACGACAATGGCTGTCGGCCAGGTCGCCGGCCCGATCGAAGTCGCAGGCGGGTTCTCGATCCTGTACCTGACCGACAAGCGCCAGGTGCTGACCGCCGATCCGCGCGATGCCCGACTGAGCCTCAAGCAACTGACGCTGCGTTTCCCGCCCAACACCAGTGCCGCACAGGCGCAGGCGCGGGCGGCAGCGTTCGGCAAGGCGACGCAGGAACTGCGCGGCTGCGGCACGGTAGAAAAGGTCGCGGCTGGGATTGGCGCGGACGTGGTCGACAATGATACGGTTCGCGTTCGCGATCTGCCCGCCCAGCTGCAGGAGATCATGTTGAAGCTGCAGGTCGGCGAATCGAGCCCGCCGTTCGGGTCGGCCGAACAGGGTGTCCGCGCGCTGGTGCTGTGCGGTCGCGACGATGCTGCGGCCGGCTCGCTGCCGAGTGCGGACCAGGTTCAGGGTCAGCTGGAACAGCAGCGCGTCAACCTGCGCGCGCAACAGAAACTGCGCGATCTGCGACGCGATGCGGTCGTCGACTATCGCTGACCGGCGCCCGGCGACCGCGACGCCGATCGCGGTCTCGATGGGCGATCCGGCCGGGATCGGTCCGGAGATCATCGCCAAGGCCTGGGAAGCGCGTGCCGCGCACGACCTGCCGCCATTCGTGGCGGTCGGCGATGCGCGCGCCGTGTCGCGGGTGTGGGCGGGTCCAATCGCGCAGATCGGCGATCTTGCCGAGGCCGAGCATGCCTTCGCCGATGCGCTGCCGGTTATGACCGTCGAGGATGCGGGCGAGATCGTGCCCGGCCAACCCGACGTCGAGGGCGCGCGCTGTGCACTGCATTCGCTGGAACTGGCGGTCGGGCTTGTTCGGACCGGGGCCGCGCGTGCGCTGGTGACGGGACCGGTGTCGAAGGCGCAACTCTATGCGATCGGCTTCAGCCATCCCGGGCAGACCGAGTTCGTCGCCGAACGTTACGGCATCGCCGGTGAAAATGCGGTGATGATGCTGGCCGGACCGACACTCCGGGTCGTGCCGATCACCACGCACGTGCCGCTGGCGCAGGTGTCGTCGCTGCTGTCGATCGAGCTGATCGTCGCGAAAGGGCGTGCGACCGCGCGGGGGCTCACCAGGAATTTCGGGATCGAGAACCCGCGGATCGTGTTTGCCGGGCTGAACCCTCACGCCGGCGAACAGGGCGCGCTGGGCCGCGAAGAGATCGACCTGATCGAACCCGCGATCGCGATCCTGCAGGCCGAGGGGATCGACGCGGCGGGGCCGTTCGCCGCGGATACGCTGTTCCACCCGCGGGCGCGCGCCACCTATGACGCGTGCCTGTGCTGCTATCACGACCAGGCGCTCGTGCCGCTGAAGACGCTGCATTTCGACGAGGGCGTCAACATGACGCTGGGGCTGCCGATCGTGCGTACCTCGCCCGACCACGGCACCGCGTTCGGGATCGCCGGCAAGGACATGGCCGAGCCGGGTGCGATGATCGCGGCGATCGCGATGGCGGGCGCGGCTGCGGATCGACGCGCGGCGTTCGCGGCGTCGAAGTGACCGACCCGACCGTGACGGCCCTGCCACCGCTGCGCGAGGTGATCGCGCGCTACGGGTTGAACGCGAGCAAGGCGCTGGGGCAGAATTTCCTGTTCGACGGCCAGTTGCTTAAGCGTATCGCCGCGGTGCCGGGCGATCTGAAGGATGCCGAGGTGCTCGAAGTCGGGCCCGGTCCCGGCGGCTTGACCCGCGCCTTGCTGGCCGCCGGTGCGCGCGTGACCGCGATCGAGCGCGACCGGCGGTGTATCCCCGCGCTTGCCGAACTCGGCGAAGCGTATCCGGGGCAGTTGACGGTGATCGAGGGCGATGCGCTGGCGATCGATGCGCCGTCGCTGTTCACCGGCAAGCCGCACATCGTCTCGAACCTGCCCTACAACATCGGCACCGCGCTGCTGGTTGGATGGCTGTCGGGCGCGTGGGAACCGTGGTGGCAATCGTGCACGCTGATGTTTCAGAAGGAGGTCGCCGAGCGCATCGTCGCGAAGACCAACGACGATCACTACGGGCGCCTGGCGGTGCTGGCGCAGTGGCGGAGCGCGTCGCGGATCGCGATGCCGGTGCACCGCTCCGCCTTCACGCCGCCGCCGAAGGTGATGTCGGCGGTGGTGCACATCACCCCCCTGCCCGCACCCGACGGCGTCGACTTCGCGGTGTTGGAGCGGCTGACGGGCGCGGCGTTCGGGCAGCGTCGGAAAATGCTGCGGCAGAGCCTGAAGGGTGTGGCCGGCGCGCTGGACGGGCTCGAGCGGATCGGCATCGAGGCGACGCGGCGGGCGGAAACGCTGTCGGTCGAGGATTTCGTCAACCTCGCGCGGTCGGTGGGCTAGTCCCCACCAGGACGCCGGATTACTCCTGCGTCGAGGCCGGCGTCTTGGTCACCTGTGCGGTGGTGATCGGCGGTCCCTTGACGATCGCTGCCGATAGTTGCGTCGCGTCCGCGCAAGCGGTCTTGCAGAGCGTCCGAATCTTGGCCAGGTTTTCCTTGGCCTTGATCACCGCGCCCTTGGCGACCAGCGCTTCGCCCTGACCGCGCAGCGCGCCGAGGTCGTTCGGATCGAGCGCGAGCGCCTCGCGGTACAGGCGGATCGCCTTGCCCGGCAGCCCGCGCGTGTTGGCGACCTGCCCGAGCAGCACGAACGCGCCGCGGTTACGTGGATCGACCGCGAGCGCGGTTTCCAGCACATCGGTGGCGCCGTCGAGATTGCCGGCGGCCACCAGCGTCCGTCCCTGCGCGAGCAGTTGCATAGACCGCGCGTCGATCTGGCTGTCGGGCCGCTGGCCGCTGAGCGAGGTCGATACGCAGACAATGGCCAACGAAGCCGCGATGGCGACGCTCGAAAAACGCATGATCGTCTCCAGACGGGGCACAATGGCGCTGGCTAGCATGGGGCCCGCAGCCGCGCGACAAAAAAGCCATCGGTCCCGTCGCGCCCGGGCTCGAGGCGGATCCCGTGGCCGTGCGCGGCGCCCGCGGGCAGGTCGAGCGGTTCGATCGTCCAGCCGGGATGGGCCGCTAAGAACCACGCGACCTGGTCGGTGCCCTCGCCGTCGAGCAGCGAGCAGACGATGTAGACGAGCGCACCGCCCGGCCGGACCAGGGTCGCGGCAACGCTCAGGACCTGCTGCTGCGTGGATTGCAGCCGCGACACGCGCTCGGGCGTCAACCGCCAGCGCGCCTCGGGATTGCGGCGCCAGGTGCCGGTGCCGGAGCATGGCGCATCGACCAGCACGCCGTCGGCGCGACCGGCCCAGTCGGCGAGTGCTTCCCGCTCGCGGCTTGGGTTGAGCAGCATCGTCTCGACGATCGTCGCGCCCGCTCGGGTGGCGCGCGGGGCAAGCCGCGACAGGCGCATGCGGTCGGTGTCGCAGGCGAGCAGCGTGCCACGGTTGGCCATCGCCGCGGCGAGTGCGAGCGTCTTGCCGCCCGCGCCCGCGCACAGGTCTACGATGCGTTCGCCGGGCTGCGCGTTCATCGCCAGGCCAACGATCTGGCTGCCCTCGTCCTGCACCTCGATCGCGCCTTCGTTGAACAGCGGCAGCGTCTCGACATTGGTGCCGGTCGGCAGGCGGATGCCGTCGGGGGCGTGAGGCGTGGCCTCGGCCTCGGGCAGCGCGGCGAGTACGGCGTCGCGCGTCGTCGCGAGCGTGTTGACGCGCAGGTCGAGCGTCGCGCGGCCGGCGAGTGCGGTCAGCGCGGCACCATCGAGACCGGAGGCGCGGAGGGCCTTGCTCAGCCACTGCGGCGCCACGCCGGGCCGGGCGCGTGGCTCGTCCTTGGCGATCGCGGCGGGGGCGTGGGTCGATCCGTCGAACGTCGCGGCAATTTCGGGGTCTGCGTCGGCGACCAGCAGCATGGCGGCGCGCCCGGTTTCGGGCCGGTCGCCGGCAGCACGGATCGCGGCGTAGACGAGGTCGCGGACGGCGCGGCGATCCTTCGAGCCAGCATAGCGACGCGTGGCGAAGTAGCGCGCGATCAGCGTGTCGGCGGCGGCACCGCCTTCGCGCGCGGCAGCGAGGATCTGGTCGAGCAGCTCGATGGCGGCTTCGGTGCGTGCGGGAGGCGTCACTTCTGCGCTCCCGAGGTTGCGTGGGGTCGGGGGCAGGCTTGGTGGAGTGTGTTCGTCATCATCCTTCCCCTAGCCGCTCCGGCGGTCGGTAGGGAATAATTTCGGATGAACACTCGCTGCGAACGCACCCCCTCCCCCCGTCATCCCGGCGAACGCCGGGACCCATGGTTGAGATGGGATCACGGTTGCGCGCTATTGGTGAGCCACCGTGTCCATGGGTCCCGGCGTTCGCCGGGATGACGCATAGGGGTGTTCGGGTCAGGAAGTCGGAGCGGAAGGATGCAGGTACAACTAGCCCTCACCGACCGTCCCCCGACCCTACCGCGTCGGATAATTCGGCGCTTCCCGGGTGATCGTCACGTCGTGGACGTGGCTCTCCTTCAGCCCGGCGCCGGTGATCTGCACGAACTGCGCGCGCGCCTGGAGATCGCGGATCGTTGCAGAACCGGTATAGCCCATCGCCGCGCGGATGCCGCCGACGAGCTGGTGGATCACGTCCTTGGCGGGGCCCTTGAAGGCGACCTGTCCCTCGATCCCCTCAGGCACCAGCTTCATCTGGTCCTTGATATCGCCCTGGAAATAGCGATCCGCCGAACCGCGGCCCATCGCGCCGACCGAGCCCATGCCGCGATAGGATTTGTAGGCGCGGCCCTGGAACAGGAAGGTTTCGCCCGGGGCTTCCTCGGTGCCGGCCAGCAGCGAGCCGATCATGCATGCCGATGCGCCCGCGGCCAGCGCCTTGGCGAGATCGCCCGAAGTGCGCAGGCCGCCATCGGCTATGACCGGCACGCCGTGCTTCAGACCAACTTCGGCACAGTCCATCACCGCGGTCAGCTGCGGCACGCCGACGCCCGCGACGACTCGCGTGGTGCAGATCGAGCCCGGGCCGATGCCGACCTTGATGCCGTCCGCACCGGCGTCGATCAGCGCGCGGGTCGCATCGGCGGTGGCGACATTGCCGGCGATCACCTGCACCGAATTGCTGAGCTTCTTGACCCGCTCGACGGCACGCGCGACGTCGCGGTTGTGGCCGTGCGCGGTGTCGATGACGACGAGGTCGAGCTCGGCATCGACCAGCGCCTCGGTGCGCGCGAACCCCTTGTCGCCGACCGTGGTGGCGGCGGCGACGCGCAGCCGGCCGGCATCGTCCTTGGTCGCGTTGGGATAGGTGACCGCCTTCTCGATATCCTTTACGGTGATCAGGCCGACGCAGCGATAATGCTCGTCGACCACCAGCAGCTTTTCGATCCGGCGCTGGTGCAGCAGCCGCCGGGCCTCCTCCTTGCCGACACCGGTCGAGACGGTCGCCAGATTTTCGTGCGTCATCAGCTCCGACACCGGCTGACGCGGGTTCTCGGCGAAGCGCACGTCGCGGTTCGTGAGGATGCCGACGAGCTTGCCGTCGGCCTCGACCACCGGGATGCCGCTGATCTTGTTGCGGACCATCAGCGCCTGCGCCTCGGCCAACGTCGCGGACGGCGCGATCGTGATCGGGTTGACGACCATGCCGCTTTCGAACCGCTTGACCGCGCGTACCGCGGCGACCTGTTCGTCGATCTCCATGTTGCGGTGGAGCACGCCGATACCGCCCAGCTGGGCCATGACGATCGCCATATCGGCCTCGGTCACGGTGTCCATCGCCGAGGACAGGATCGGAATGTCGAGCGCGATGCCGCGGGTGATGCGGGTCGCGGTGTTCGTCTGGCTCGGCACGATGTCGGATTCCGCCGGCACGAGCAGCACGTCGTCGAAAGTGAGGCCGAGGCGGATATCCATGGGGTTGCCGGTTTCCTGCGTGGGGAGGTGGCGGGCCATGTAACCAAAGCGCGCACGCACGGCTAGGCCCCCTCGCCTGCGACGTGCTATATCGGTGTCAGCAATGTTGGGGGATGTTTCGATGGGCCTGATCGTCGCCGCACTCGTGCTGGCTCTGGTGCTGTTCTACCTGTTCACCAGTATCAAGATCGTCCGCCAGGGCTATCAATACACGATAGAACATTTCGGTCGGTTCACCGCCGTCGCGCGGCCGGGGTTCAATTTCTACCCGGCGTTCTTCTACCGCGTGGGGCGGAAAGTGAACATGATGGAGCAGGTGATCGACATCCCCGGCCAGGAAATCATCACCAAGGACAACGCGATGATCTCGACCGACGGGGTCGTGTTCTTCCAGGTGCTCGACTCGGCGAAGGCGGCGTACGAGGTGTCGGACCTGTACATGGCGCTGCTGCAACTGACGACAACCAACCTGCGCACGGTGATGGGGTCGATGGATCTCGACGAGACGCTCAGCAAGCGCGACGAGATCAACGCGCGGCTGCTGAACGTCGTCGATCATGCGACGACGCCGTGGGGCGTGAAGATCACGCGCGTCGAGATTAAGGACATCCGCCCGCCGGCCGACATCGTCAACGCGATGGGCCGGCAGATGAAGGCGGAGCGCGAGAAGCGCGCAAACATCCTCGACGCGGAGGGTTCGCGCGCCTCCGAGATCTTGCGTGCGGAAGGGCAGAAGCAGGCGCGTATCCTCGAATCGGAGGGCCGCAAGGAATCGGCGTTCCGCGATGCCGAGGCGCGCGAGCGCGCGGCGGAGGCCGAGGCGGCGGCGACGCGCGCGGTGTCGCATGCGATCGAGGAAGGCGGCGCGCAGGCGATCAACTATTTCATCGCGCAGAAATATGTCGAGGCGATCGGCAAGTTCGCGACCAGTCCTAATGCCAAGACCATCCTGTTCCCGGTCGAGGCGACCCAGCTGATGGGGACGCTGGGCGGCATCGGCGAACTCGCCAAGGATGCGCTGGGCGATCGTGCCGCGACGCCGGCCAAGCCTGAGCCGAAGCGCGGGCCGTTCGAGCTGCCAACGGGGTGAGCGCGCCGGTCGCCTGGCTGATCGTCGCAGTGCTGCTCGGGATCTCGGAGCTCGCGGTTCCGGGCGTGTTCTTGGTGTTCCTGGCGATCGCGGCGGCAGTTACGGGGATTGCGGTGTTCGCGCTGCCGGCCTTGCCGCTCGCGGCGCAGCTCGGCGCGTTTGCGGTGTGGAGCGCAGTGACCGTGCTGATCGGCAAGCGCTGGTACCAGGATTATCCGGTCGAAGCCGGCGACTCGATGCTCAACGACCGCGCGGCACGGATGGTGGGCGAGATCGTGACGGTTGAGACGGCGATCGTCGATGGCCATGGCCGTGTAATGGTCGGCGACGGTAGCTGGCAGGCGCGGGGTGACGATGCCGTCGCAGGTGCAATGGTCCAAATCGTTGCGGTAATTGACGGCATCGTTATCGTTGAACCGTTGGCTATTGGCGCGCTGGGTCCAGGCATATCGACGAGCCGGTGAGGTTCAACTGCCGCGCCGCAAATTCGCATATCCGCGCGATAGCGTTGGCCTTGGTCAGCCCCCCGCCCGTCCCCGGGTAGAAGACATACACGACGTCACCGCCGATGCCCGCATCGCTGTAGGGATAGACGAGCCCGCCGTCGCCGACACACCGACCGTCCGCATCTGCTCCCCGTGTGCATCGCGTGCGATCGAGCGCCGTGAAAATGCGTGCCGATCCCTCGCCCAGACGGAAGAAGGGGCCAGCGTCGGCGATGAACGCGGGCGCCCAGCGATCTCCGTAAATGACAACGCCCATGTCACCATTGGCCAGACCGGACTTCCGCCGAAATTCACCGGCTAATGCCGCGCCCTCGGCTTTGGGCAGCTTAAGATAGCCGGCCCCGGCTGCAGGAATGGCGATGAATGGCATAGCGTCCGGATCGACCTGCGCGTCGGGCATCTTGCAGTCTGGCCCTTTGGCTACCGAACGCCATTTCAGCGACGTGCCGCATTGGTCTGTCGTCTGCCGCGGCTTGCCCGACTTGGTCGTCCATTTTCGACCGCTCGTGGCTACCCAACTGCCATCGACGTCAAGCGCCATCTTGCTTTGCCAGTAGATGCCGCCGTCGGCCAGCTTCGCGAGCGCGTGGACCCGATTGGGATCGCTGGAGCAATGCATGCCGCGGGGCAGCGGATGGCCCCGAAAGCTGTCTTTTCCGACACCGCCGCCCCCCTCGCCATCACAGACAGCAAATTGTCGACGATAGTCCTCGTCGAGCGGAACTGCCTTGGTCAGGTCGACCGATTTCAACAACGGCATCGATGCAACGGGAGGAGCAGAGGTTTGTGCCAACGCCGGGATCGGCGCCATGCCAAATAATACAATCGCTGTTGCATAGCTTCGCATCGTTCATCTCCCCATATCGCGATGAAGAGACCATGACGACTTGCAAAATACTATAACAACCTGCTCCATTACTGAGCAAACTCGCTTCGTAAACGGAGCGGGATCAAGCCGCCCTCCGCGCTACCTTTGGCGCGGCCAGGCGCACGCCCTCATCGACATGCTCAGCGAACTGCGCGAAGTTCTCGACGAAAAGCCCGACCAGCTTCGCCGCCGTCGCGTCATACGCATCTGCATCCGCCCACGTCGCGCGCGGGTCGAGGATCGCGGGGTCGACGCCGGGCACCGCGACCGGGACCTGGAAGCCGAAGTTCGGATCGGTCCGGAACTCGGCGCCGTTCAAACTCCCGTCTAGCGCCGCGTTGAGTAACGCGCGCGTCGCCTTGATCGGCATGCGGTTGCCGACGCCGTAGGATCCGCCGGTCCAGCCGGTGTTGACCAGCCAGCAATCCACGCCGCCCTTCGCGATCCGTTCCTTCAGCAGATTGCCGTACACCGACGGATGCCGCGGCATGAACGGCGCGCCGAAACAGGTCGAGAAGGTCGCATCGGGTTCGGTCACGCCGATCTCGGTGCCGGCGACGCGCGCGGTATAGCCCGACAGGAAATGGTACATCGCCTGATCGGGGGTCAGCTTGGCGATCGGCGGCAGCACGCCGTACGCATCGGCGGTCAGCATGACGATGTTGCGCGGCACCGGCCCCATGTTCGCGGCGCTGGCGTTCGGGATGAAGTCGATCGGATAGGCGCCGCGGCTGTTCTCGGCGAGGCGGTGATCGTCGAGATCGAGCACCCGCGTGTCGGGGTCCATCACGACATTCTCGAGCACCGTGCCGAACCGCTTGGTGGTCGCGAAGATCTCGGGCTCGGCATCCGCCGACAGCCGGATCATCTTGGCGTAGCAGCCGCCCTCGAAATTGAAGACGGCAGTGTCGGACCAGCCATGTTCGTCGTCGCCGATCAGCGTACGGGATGCGTCGGCGCTGAGCGTCGTCTTGCCGGTGCCGGACAGGCCGAAGAACACCGCGGTGTCGCCGTCTGGCCCCATGTTGGCCGAGCAATGCATCGGCATCACCCCGGTCGGGGGCAGCAGGTAGTTGAGCAGCGCGAACACCGACTTCTTCATCTCGCCGGCATAACGCGTGCCGCCGATCAGGATCAGCTTCTCGGTGAAGTTCACCGCGATCACCGTCTCGCTGCGGCAGCCGTGCCGCGCCGGATCGGCCTGGAAGCTCGGCAGGTCGATGATCGTATAGTCGGCGACGAAGCCCTTCAGCGCCGATTCCTCGGGCCGCACGAGCATCGTCCGGATGAACAGATTGTGCCAGGCGAGTTCGGTGACGACACGCACGTTGACGCGGTGATCCGCCTGCGATCCGCCGAACAGGTCCTGCACGAACAGTGTCTTGCGGTCCTTCAAGGCAGCGAAGAAGTCAGCCTTCAGCGCGGCGAAATGCGCCGGCTCCATCGCCTTGTTGCTCTTCCCCCACCATACGGTCGCCTCGGTCTCGGCATCGCGGACGATGAACTTGTCCTGCGCCGATCGGCCTGTATGCGGGGCGGTCTCGACGACCAGCGGGCCGTCGGCGGAAAGCGTGCCTTCGCCGCAAGCGAGTGCCGCCTCGACGAGTTGCGCGGTGACGAGGTTCCAGTGCAGCGTGGCACCGGTTTCGATACCCTGCGCCTCGAGCCCAATGGACGGAATACGTGCGTCGGTCATGGTCATCATCCCCTGGAAAATCCGTGCATATCTGACGAATGCATCGGTCGTCCGCGTGTAGCCGGGCGCCGACGCTTGTCAAATCGGGGGCCTGAACCGACGGCTTGAAGCGGCTACGCCCGTGAAACCTCCTCCGTCATCCATACTGGCCGGCTTCGCAGCTTCTACGCGATGGCTGAGTTTATGGGTTCCCGCCTCCGCGGGAATGACGGGGTTACGGAATTACGGCATCTCGCAGGTATGAGGCCTGACGTTGCCTCTGAGAACGACGCGCGCCGGCATCCGACGCCGTGGTTGAGCGGCGCGGCGGTTTGGCCTAATCGGGTTTTCCATAGGACGAGGCTCGATCCCCCAGAATGACGGCAACGATCGCGCTGGTCGACGACGACCGCAACATCCTGACCTCGGTGTCGATCGCGCTGCAGACCGAAGGCTTCGTCACGCGGGTCTATTCGGACAGCGAGGCCGCGCTGAAGGCACTGACCGACAACCCGCCCGATCTGGCGATCTTCGACATCAAGATGCCGCGGATGGATGGCCTCGAACTGCTGCGCCGGCTGCGTGAGAAAAGCCAGATCCCGGTGATCTTCCTGACCAGCAAGGACGACGAGCTCGACGAGGCGCTCGGCCTGGCGATGGGCGCGGACGATTACATCGCCAAGCCGTTCTCGCAGCGGCTGCTGATCGCCCGCATCCGCGCGATCCTAAGGCGGTCGGAACTCGTCCAGTCGCCGGGCACCGAAACCGCGGCGGAAGCCGCCGGGCCGCTCGACCGTGGACGCCTCAGCATGGATCCGGCGCGCCACCGTACGACCTGGGCTGGCGAGTCCGTTACGCTTACCGTAACCGAATTCCTAATCCTGGAGACGCTCGCTCAGCGCCCGGGCATCGTCAAGACGCGCAACCAGCTGATGGACGCCGCGTATCAGGACGACATCTATGTCGACGACCGGACGATCGACAGCCACATCAAGCGGTTGAGGCGCAAATTCCGCCAGGTCGATCCCGAGTTCGACGCGATCGAGACGCTGTATGGCGCGGGGTACCGATTCTCTGACGACTGACCTCTCCGATCTCGAAGATAGCGGGCGCGAGGACGGCACGCGCGATCTGACGTTGCGCTGGTCGGGGCAGATCTCGCTGACCCGGCGTATCCTCGCGGTGAACATCTTCGCGCTGCTGCTGCTGGCGGGCGGGTTCTTTTACCTCGATTCCTATCGCAGCCGGATCGTCGACAGCCGGGTCGCGCAGGCGCGCCGTGAGGTGCGACTGATCGCCGAAGCGATCGCCGCAGTCGAGCCGGCCAAGCGCGACCCGCTGCTGCGGCGTCTCGCGTCCGATACCGGCGCGCGCATCCGGCTGTTCGATCCCGCGGGTGCCGTCACCGGCGACACGCGCGTGCTCGGCGTGCGCAATTTCGTGCTGCAGGATCCCGACAAGGACCCATGGGACCAGAGCGCGGCGCGGTTCCTGGATGCCGTGATCGACGTCGTCGTCATGGCGCCACGCCCGCCGCTGTACCGCGAGCGGCGCGACGGCGCGCTGTGGCCCGACGTGCGGCACGTCCGCGCGCGGCCGGTCGTCGCCACCACGGTATGGCGCGCGCCCGATCGTACGCCGGTCATCACCGCCGCGGCACGACTGCCCGCGGGTGGGGTCGTGATGACCGCGAACAATGCGCGCGACATCACGCGGACGGTGCGGATCGAGCGGTTTCGCCTGAGCATCGTGCTGCTGGTCGCGTCGATCGTCTCGATCCTGCTGTCGCTATTCCTCGCGCGGACGATCGTCCGGCCGCTGCGCCGGCTGGCCCGTGCCGCGGTGCGCGTACGGCTAGGGCGTGCGCGCGAAGTGGTGGTACCCCGCCTGCCCTCGCGCCGCGACGAGCTCGGCATGCTCGCGCGCGCGCTGTCCGACATGAGCCTCGCGTTGCGCGCGCGGATCGATGCGACCGAGGCGTTCGCGGCCGATGTGACGCACGAGATGAAGAACCCGCTGGCCTCGCTGCGGTCCGCGGTCGAGGGGCTTAGCATGGTCAAGGACCCGGCGCTGCGCGACCAGTTGCTGGCGATCGTCCGCGACGACGTGCTGCGGCTCGATCGGCTGATCTCCGACATATCGGAGGCGTCGCGGCTCGATGCGCAGCTCAGCCGTGCGAAGTTCGAGCCGGTCGACGTGCCGGCGATGATCGACGGACTGCTTGCCCAGCGCGCCGAACGCGGCGTCGAACGCGACATCCGCATCCGCTTCGACCGCGATCCCGAGCGGGCGCTGGTGGTCTATGGCGAGGGCGGACGGCTGGAGCGCGTGTTCGAAAATCTGGTCGACAACGCCGTGTCCTTCTCGCCGAACGCGGGTCTGATCGCGCTGTCGGCGGTCGTCGAGCGGCGCGAACTGGTCGTCCGGGTCGAGGACGAGGGGCCGGGCGTACCCGAGGCCGAACGCGAGACGGTGTTCCGACGCTTCCAGTCGATCCGCCCCGAAACCGAAGCGTTCGGCCAGCATTCGGGCCTCGGCCTCGCCATTGCGCGGACCATCGTCGAAGCGCATCAGGGCAGCATCGTCGTCGAATCGCGCGAAGACCGGCTGGGCGGCGCCCGCTTCGTCGTTCGCCTGCCGCTCGCCGACCCGCGCTGAAGGAGCATTTTCTGGTCGTCCTCTCTTCCGATCGACTGCATGCGACGAGCGTTGCGATCGATGGCCAGGCGGTCCTGATCGAAGGGCCGTCCGGGTTCGGCAAGTCGGACCTCGCCTTGCGGCTGATCGACCGCGGCGCCGTGCTGGTCAGCGACGACCAGACTTTAGTCGTGCGATCCGGCAAGGCGTTGCACGCGCGACCGCCCGCCGAGATCGCAGGCCGAATGGAGATACGCGGGATCGGCATCGTCGCCATGCCGCATGTCGAGGACGTGCCCGTCGGCCTGATCGTACGGCTCGACGGACAGGTCGAGCGGATGCCCGATCGCCGCGTCCGTCGCGTCATCGGCATCGAACTGCGCGAATGCCATGTCGATGCGTTCCACGCCTCTGCGCCGATCAAGGTCGAGATGATGTTGCGCGGGCTGGAGGTGCTGTCGTGAGCCGCGATCGCAAACAGGTGCTGCTGGTCACGGGCATGTCCGGCGCTGGCAAGACAACTGTGCTGAAGACGCTTGAGGATCTCGGCTGGGAAGTCGTCGACAACCTGCCGCTGCTGCTGCTCGACCGGCTGCTCGACGCGCCGTTGCCCGAAGGGTCGCCCGACGCGTCGCAACCGCTGGCGATCGGCATCGGCGCGCGCACGCGGGACTTCGATCCCGCGCGGATCGTGCGGCGGATCGAAGGCCTGCACGCGGATCATGGGCTCGAAATCTCGATGCTGTTCCTCGATTGCGCGGGCGCGGAGCTGGAGCGGCGCTATTCGGAGACGCGGCGCCGCCACCCGCTTGCGCTGGACCGGCCCGCGAACGACGGCATCGGCCGCGAGCGCGACCTGCTGGCGCCGCTCAGGGAATGGGCGAACCGGCTGGTCGACACGACCGACATGTCCGCGAACGAACTGGCGCAGAAGATCCGCACGGATTTCGCGGTCGACGGGCTCGGTGAGCCGACGCTGTCGGTGCGATCGTTCGGGTTCGCCCGCGGCGTGCCGCGCAATGCCGATCTGGTGTTCGACATGCGGTTCCTGCGCAATCCGCACTGGGATGCGGCGCTCCGCCCCGGCACCGGGCTCGACGCCGACGTGTCCGCCTATATCGCCGCGGACCCCGCTTACGAGGCTGCGATCGGGCGGATCGAGGACCTGCTGCTGCTGTTGCTCCCGCGCTACAGGGCGGAGGGGAAATCATACGTCACCGTGGCGTTCGGGTGTACCGGTGGGAGACACCGGTCGGTCCATGTCGCCGAACGGGTCGGCGCACGGTTGCGCGACGCGGGATTTTCGCCCACGGTCAGCCATCGCGACCTGGGGGCCGCGCCGCAGGACTCGCTCGAGGGACCATCGGTCGGCACATGAGTATGAAGCGACGGATATGATCGGTCTGGTTTTGGTGACCCATGGACGGCTCGCGGAAGAGTTCGTCACGGCGATGATCCACGTCGTCGGCCCGCAGGAGCGCGTCGCGACGATCGCGATCGGCCCCGACGACGACATGGAGGAACGCCGCGCCGACATCGCCGCAGCGATCGCCGAAGTCGATGCCGGCCGCGGCGTGATTGTGCTGACCGATCTGTTCGGCGGCACCCCCTCCAACCTTGCCATCTCGCTGATGGAACGCGGCCGGGTCGAGGTGATCGCGGGGATGAACCTGCCGATGCTGATCCGGCTGGGCTCTGCGCGTAAGTCGATGACGGTGGTCGCGGCCGTCGCCGCGGCGCGCGAGGCCGGTCGCAAATATATCTCGGTCGCGTCGGAAGTGCTCGGCGAGGCCGCAGCGTGACGGTCACCAAGCGGGTTCTGATCACCAACCGCCGCGGGCTGCATGCGCGGGCCAGCGCCAAGTTCGTGACGCTCGCCTCGTCGCAGCTGTGCGAAGTGCAGGTCGAGAAGGACGGCGCGGGATCGGTGACCGGCACGTCGATCATGGGATTGATGATGCTCGGCGCGGCAATGGGCGATTCGATCGTGATCTCGGCCGACGGCGACGGCGCCGATGCCGCGGTCGCGACGCTGGTCGAACTGGTCGAGGCTAAGTTCGGCGAGGATTGAGGCCGTCGCGGCAAAGCCGCGCCGTCGGTCGCGGCTTGGAGCCGCGCCGGCCGGGTGCGTCGGTTTCTCCTTGCGCTAGCCGTCGGCTAGCGCGAAGGCCGACACACCATGCCCCGCGAAATCACCGCCTTTTCCAACCCGCTGATCAAGTACGTCCGCGACCTGCGTGACAAGCGGCATCGCCGCGCCGCCGGCCAGTTCCTCGCCGAAGGACTACGTATCCTGACCGAGGCGCGCGAGACCGGGCGGTTGCCGCGCACGCTGTTCTACGCTGCGGCCAGCGCCAACCATCCGCTCGTCCACACGCTGTCGATGGATGTCGAGGAGGCGGGCGGCGAGTCGATCCAGACCACGCCGGACATTCTGTCGAAGTTGTCGGGCAAGGACAATCCGCAGGCGGTCGTCGGCGTGTTCGACGAATTCGCGGCGACGCTGGAGGATCTAGACCGGAGCCGGTCCGGCATCTGGCTGGTCGCCGAGCGGCTGCGCGATCCCGGCAATCTCGGCACGATCCTGCGGACCGGCGATGCGGTCGGCGCGGGCGGGCTGATCCTGATCGGCGAGAGCGTCGACCCGTTCTCGGTCGAGGCGGTGCGGGCGAGCATGGGCGCGCTGTTCACCATCCCGGTGGTGAAGACCGAATGGACGCCGTTCCACGACTGGCTGCGCAGCGGACCGGGCCAGCTGGTCGGGCTGAGCCTAGATACCGATACCGATTATCGGTCCGCCAGCTACGCCGCGCCGACCTTCCTGCTGACCGGGAACGAAGCGCAGGGCATGCCGCCGGAGATGGCGGAAGCGTGCGACACGCTGGTCAAGATCCCGATGCTCGGCAAGGCCGACAGCCTCAACGCCGCAGTCGCGACGGCGGTGATGGCATATGAGGTGCTCGCGCAGTCCAGCGGTTGATGGTCTAGCCGTTGAGCAGACGGCGTTCGAGCAATGCCCGTAAGTCGCGACGACCGTCAGCAATCAGCATGACGTACACCGTCGTGCCGGCAATCCGGTAGATGATGCGATAGGGGCCTGCATGGGTCTGGCGAATAGCATTTGCGCCGAACTGTGTGATTTCCGGCGGGATCGAGCCGCGGTAGGGAAAGGTCTCCAGACCCGCCGCCTTCGCCATCAGGGTATCGAGCAGCGCCTCGGCTTCGTCGGCGGATCGTGTATCGCTCACATAATCGTAAAGTGTCGTCAGGTCGGCGGCAGCACCGCCGGTGATCCGCAGCGCGAACCGTTTGGTCATGTCTGCGCGGATCGCCCACGCAACCGATCGACGACGTCGCTCAACGGCTCGGTTCGGCCGGCATCGATATCCTGCTGCCCCAACGCCAGAAGCTTCAACATCGCCAGCGTCTCTTGGGTATCCTCATATGATTGGACGTCCTGCAGAACCGCCTTCGCCTCGCCGTTCTGCGTAATGACCATCGGCTCGCGTCGCGTCGCAAGGTCGAGCAGCACGTCCGCCGCGTTCGCCTTCAGATAACTGATCGGTCTGATCTGCGTCGAGTACCGCACAGCGAACCTCCATCGAACTTAATGAGGACCGAATATAGTCTAGTTCGTATCGTCCGCAAGCATGGCCGGTTCGTTTCCCTGCCGCGCGAGCGTTTCGATCGGCAGCACATCATCGATCTCGCGCGCGCCGGTCTCGATGTTGAGATCACGAAACTTCTTGCCGGTGCTGACCAGCCGCCCATTAAACGACGTACTGAACGCGTTGAAGTGCGTGACCGCGGTATTCAGCCCCTTGCCGACCTTGTTGAGATCCTCGGCGACCTTGGCAAGGCGGTCATGCATCTCCTTGCCCAGCGCGCCGATCTTCTGCGCTTCGGCCGCGAGCTTCTCCTGACGCCAGACCGCCGCGACCGTGCGGGCGATCGCGATCAGGTTGGTCGGTGTGGCGAGCAGCACGCGCTTCTCGAACGCGAAGTCCCATAGCGTCGGGTCGTGTTCGAGCGCCGCGGACAGGAAGTGCTCGCCCGGCACGAACATGATCACATAGTCGGGGGCGTCGGCGAACTGGCTCCAATAGGCCTTGTTGCCGAGGCCGTTGACGTGAGCGCGCATCGAGTTGGCGTGCGCGGCGAGACCGATCAGCCGCTCGGCATCGTCGACCGCGCCGAACGCGTCCTGATAGGCGTTGAGCGAGACCTTCGCGTCGATCACCAGCGCGCGGCCACCTGGGACGCGGATGATCGCGTCGGGGCGCAATCTTCCGCCCTCATCGCCGCCGGCGACGCTGACTTCGGTCTGGAAATCGGTGTGTTCGCTGAGGCCGCACGTTTCGAGCACGTTCTTCAGTTGCTGCTCGCCCCAGCGGCCGCGGGATTTTGGCGCGTTGCGGAGCGAGTTGACCAGCTTGGCGGCTTCGGTCGACACTTTCTCCTGGCCGAGCCGCATCTGTTCGATCTGACCCTTGAGGTCGCCGAACGCGTCACGACGTTCGGCTTCCACCTTTGCTACGCCCTCCTCGTAGCGTTGCAGGCGCTCGCTGACAGGTTGCAGCATCGATTTCAAATTCTGACCGGCGGTTTCCTCCGACTGACGGAAGCGTGCGTCGGCGCGGTCGAGGAAGGTCTTTTGCGCATCGCTCAGCAGCTTGTTGGCGACGTCGCCGAATTGCGCGGTCATGATGTCCTTCGCCTCGCGCAGTTCGACCAGCCGCGCCTCGAACGCTTCGGCGCGGGCATGTTCGGTCGCGAGTTCGGTGCGGGCAGCGTCGCGATCGGCGCGGATCGTGGTCAGGTCCGTGCGCAGGCGGTCCGCCTCCCCTGCCCGCTCGGCGTTCTGCGCGCGGATCGTGGCGAGCGTCTGCAGCGCCTCGTTGCGCTCGCGCTCGACGGCGTCGCGCGCGGTGCGGATCAGGTCGGCATCGGCGGCGCGGGTCTGGGCCACGGCGAGATCGCTCGTCAGCCCCTGCGCCTTGCGTGACGCGAGCAACCAGCCGACCAGCAGTCCGAGCGCCAGTGCGAGTACCGCGACGACCACGAGCTCAGCCACGGTGAGCAACCCCGCGAATGTTGAGGATGTTGAGACGCTGGGCGTGTTTCGCGGCGAATGTTGAGGCTTCCATGCAGGGGAACATAGATCGAACGCCGATTGTAGGACAGCCGGAAAATAATATCGGCCTGAAGCCTCGCCGGCGCCCTCGAATCGGGAGAAACGCGGGATTTAGTGGCGCATCGCACGAGTCGCGGTTATCCGCGCAGCGATGCAGCCGACCGACCTTCGCGTGGCCCTGTTCAGCGGGAACTACAACTACGTCCGCGACGGTGCGAACCAGGCGTTGAACCTGCTCGTCGGCTATCTTTTATCGCAGGGCGTCACTGTCCGTGTCTACTCGCCGACGTCGAAGCGCCCGGCGTTTCCGCCGACCGGTGACATGGTCAGCGTGCCCTCGCTGCCGCTGCCCGCCGGGCGCGGCGAGTACAAGATGGCGCGCGGGTTGCCGGGGCGCGTACGTCGCGACCTGGAAGCGTTCGCGCCCAATGTGATCCACGTTTCGGCACCGGACATCCTCGGGCACCGGGCACTCGGCTTTGCGCGGACGCACGGCCTCGCGTCGGTGGCCTCGCTGCACACGCGGTTCGAGACCTATTTTCGCTATTACCGGATGGGCTTTTTCGAGCCGATCATGGTGAAGATCCTGACCCGCTTCTACAACCGCGCCGATGCGGTGCTGGTGCCCGGCAAGGGGATGGCGGACATCGTCCACAACTGGGGCGTGACGACGCCAACCGCGATCTGGTCGCGCGGGGTCAACCATGACCGGTTCAGTCCCGTGCGCCGCGATCTCGCCTGGCGCCGCGCGCAGGGCATCGCCGATGACGAGGTTGCGCTGGGGTTCCTCGGCCGGCTGGTGAAGGAAAAGGGCCTAGACGTGTTCGCCGATGTCGTCGCCGCGCTGCGTGCGCGGGGCGTCGCGCATAAGGTGCTGGTGATCGGCGAAGGACCCGCACGAGACTGGTTCGCCGACAAGGTACCGGGCGCGGTATTCGCCGGGTTCCAGTCGGGCGACGATCTGGGCCGTGCGGTCGCTTCGATGG
>Ga0247813_10000360_pt1 | contig 46772 bp, 42 predicted proteins | sample UWRJL169409C1_FD_180719 | JGI IMG/M metagenome (GOLD analysis project Ga0247813, IMG submission 180719) | Plant litter microbial communities from Arlington Agricultural Research Station in Wisconsin, United States - UWRJ-L169-409C-1 | ecosystem: Environmental > Terrestrial > Plant litter >... | reverse complement strand
TATGCAAGCATAGAATTTAAGTCGTTCAACTACAGTAACATGTGTGCTGCAGTTGTAAAGGGCAAAATAAAAAATGATTAAATTCCTTGGCGTAGCAGTTACCAACTAATTCTAACCAAGTATGAAAAAGATTTTACTGAGCATTGCATTGGCGCTGCCGATTCTGGGTTATTCCCAATCCTTTCAGGTCAACCTGCAGGGACAAAAACAAATAGGCATGGCAGGGGCCGGCACGGGGGTGGCTCTTGATGAAGCAGCCATATTCTTCAACCCTGGTGCGGTTTCCTTTCTGAAAAATAACGGTGTGCAAGCCGGTGTTAGTCCACTTTATCTAAAAACCGCCTTCCGGGAAAACGGTTCAAACATTACACAATATAACAAAGACAGCTGGGAGACACCTATTCAGGGATATGCGGTATTCGGCAATCCTGAAAACAGGCTGCGTTTTGGTGTCGGCGTTTATACTCCATTTGGTGGTGCGATGCACTGGGAAGAAAACTGGACTGGTAAATACACTGTAACATCGCTGGATTTACAAGCCATTTATATCCAGCCAACAATTAGTTACCGTGTCACGGATCAGATTGGTATCGGTGGCGGATTTGTTTATTCTATGGGAAAAGTAGACCTGAGGAGGGCAGTACCGCTTACGTTGAACAACGGGGAGCAGGCGACAGCACAGTTAAAAGGCGATACACATGATTTCGGCTGGAATGCAGGTATCTACATCAAAACTATTTCCGGTGTTTCCATTGGTATTACCCACCGTTCGCAGGTTACCGCAAATGTTAAAGATGGGGATGCGACATTCGTAGTTCCATCTGCACTGCAAAGTTCGTTTCCTACTAAATTTACGGCAGCATTGCCTTTACCTGCTACATCCACGATCGGTTTAGGATTTTATCCATCCGAAAAAACAATTATTGCCGTTGACGCCAACTGGGTACGCTGGAGTAAATACAAAGAGCTGGCATTTGATTATGATAACAATGCCAGGATCGCAGATACAAAATCACCAAGAAATTACCATGATGCGGCAGCTTTGCGTGTAGGAGTGCAAAACCAGACTACAGACCGGTTAGTGCTTCGTGCGGGTGTTGGTTATGCCTTTACCCCAGTTGCTAAAGGTTATGTTACCCCGGAGGTTCCTGACGCGGATCGTCTGTTGTTAAGCGCAGGTTTAGGTTTCAAGGCATCTGACAGGTTTAATATTGATCTTTCATTCTTATATGAAAATGTTAAGGCCAGAAATGAGACTAATATTGAGACAGGTCTGAGCGGTGAATTTAAAACTGCCGCATATATCCCTGGCATCTCTTTAACCTATAAATGGTAGTTAACCTTTTCAGAAACCTGCATGAGCTTACAGCTGATATAACGGAACCGGGTACAGGCTCACGTAAGCTTCATGACAATTAACACTCAATTATTTACTGATGAAAAACATTATGAACACTCAATTTATATTTAAAAGTATTCTTGCGGTCGCTGTTGTTGCGATGGCTTCCTGCAAGCCAGAATTAAAAGACGTCACCCCTTCTGCAGGAAATGCTGATTTTTCCCGCTACATAGCAGTTGGAAACTCATTGACCGCAGGATTCGCAGATGGTGGTTTATATCTTGAAGGACAGCAGAATTCTTATCCGGAAATGATTTCGGCACAAATGAAAACTGTAGGCGGCGGTGCGTTTGCCACTCCTTTTTTCAATGCTAACCAGGCTGACGGATCAGGCTACCTGGTTTTAAAATCATTTACGGCCGCAGGTACGCCGGTTACAGCTACACAGTCTGCCAACAGTGCTGTCCGTGCGCAGGCAACCATCCCGGGAGTAGGAACTGTTAATTTCCTGACCAAGTATACTGGCGACCTGAACAACTACGGAGTTCCGGGGATTAAACTTGCGCAAATCAAGGTGGGCGCATACGGAAACGCAAATCCTTACTTTGAGCGTTTGCTGCCAGGTAATTTTGGAACGATCAACACTACATACCTCGATTTTATCACTGCGAAACCATGGACTTTCTTTAGTATGTGGTTAGGAAATAATGATATCCTGGGTTATGCTACTTCAGGAGGAGCTTCTGCTACTGATGTACCGACTCCTAAAGCGACTTTTACAGCTTTATATACCGAGGCGGCGGACAGGCTCACTGTAAATAATGCAAAAGGTGTGGTGGCTACTATCCCTGATGTATTAACAACCCCATTTTTCAGAACCGTAACTTTATCTTCATTACTTGCCGCTGTTCGTGTTTCTGCGCCAACGATCAATGCGATTTACATCCAGACCGGAACAGGTGTGGTAAGGACAGCTACAGCTGCTGATTATTTTTTATTGACACTAAGTTCAGCTAATTTGATCGGTGTACCTAATGCGGGAAACATCCCTTATGGCTTACATCCTGCAAATCCTGTGGAAAGCAGATGGGTACTGGATCAGGCCGAAGCCGCAACAGTAGCTGATTATACGAATGCTTATAACGCCACTATCAAATCTGTTGCAGCAGCAAAAGGACTGGCAGTAGTTGATGCGTATGCATTGTTACAGCAATATGGTGCAGGCAAAGCAGTAAACGGGGTCGAAGTAAGTGCTGCATTTATTACTGGTAACCTGTTTTCTTTAGATGGGATCCACTTAACGCCTATGGGCTACTCTATCATTGCAAATGAGTTTATCAAATCTATCAACTCAAAATATGGCGCCAGTATTCCGATTGTAGACGTTACAAAACACAGAGGGGTTAAGTTTCCTTAAATATCATAAGCAGGAGGTATCCTGCTCATGAACCATCAAATGAAAATGGCCTATCCGGAAAAGAATCGGATAGGCCATTTTTAGTATAATTTACTTTAAAAAATCAACGCATTTTAAGCTGGTTCTTTTACCAGGACCTTTTTATAGGGAGCTGTTCTGCGCGGAGTTGGTGGCCCCCCCGCATTTCCCGATCCGGTAAACTGTTCTTTTTTACCTTTTTTCTTTTTCTTGAATTTTTTGTTGTACCAGATGATAAAACCTGTAACAGGCAAACTCGCAGAAATCAGGCTGACCAGAAATGCAACAATCTTACTTGGGATGCCGAATATCGCACCGATATGCAAGTCATAATTCATTCTTCTGAGCTTGTCTGCGAAACTGGCATCTGTGTATTTTCCAGAGAACGGAGAACCGTCAGTCACAGGTTTCAGGGTATACTGATCAAAAATATAAACGTTCTGTTTGTAGAGCGTGCCCGCTTTCAGGTAAACTGTAAAACTGATGGCGTCAGCTGCCTTTTCCGGAACGGAGATAAACATTCCCTCCGCTTTATCAGTAGCGATAATCCCGCTGTAAAGCTTATCCAGATTTGCCTGCTGAAAGGTAAGGGTAGAAGTAGAATCTGACAGCGTACGTTTAAAAGCTTTCATCTTCTGTCCACCGGATGTCAGCCAGTAAACTGATTTGCTGTACCAGGTATAACTGTATACGAGCCCGGTAAGCGAAATCACTAGCAAAAATAATGCGGCATAAAAACCAAGTACGTTATGCAGGTCGTAATTTTTTCTTTTAAAACTTGCATTCCATTTGATCTTGAAGCTTTTGTCCCGGACCGACTTGATCCATTTTTTAGGCCACCACAATACGATTCCGGAAATCAGCAAAACTACAAAAGTAAGTACTCCCGCACCTACTACCTGTTTTCCGATTTCCCTTGGCAGCCATAATCCGCGGTGCCCGTTCAGGATAAAACGGAAAAAGTCTGAATTGCTTTTCCTGCTTTTCTTCTCGGTGTAGATCACCTTAGCTGTGTAAGGGTTCAGGTATACAATCGTACTGATGCCAGCTTTCCGGTTAAAATTGCTGACCGTCACCGATTCATCTTTGAGACCATACCGGATTGAATTAGGCTTTAATCCGCCCAGTTCTGCTGACGCACCCTGAATAAGCTGGGTCGGTTTTAGAAAAGGCTGATCCTGTTTTTCTACAAATAACCAGGGTTCATAAAGGCCCCTGATTTCATTTTCGAAAACATAGATACATCCGGTAATGCTGACTATAAACACAATAAGGCCCGAACCAAGTCCGAGCCATAAGTGTAACCAAGCGTTAATTTTTTTAAAAGTCATTATTTGAATCTGTAAGTCACAGTTACTCTTGCATTTCTAGGCATGTCGTAGATATATGTGTAATAACCTACACCGCCAGCAGCAACTGCTGCTGTACCAGCTGCCGTATATGAACCTTGTGTAAATAACCTGCGGTCCAACACATTGTTCACTAACGCTGAAATCGTGAACTTACCTTTTTCGTAAGATGCACCAACATCATAACGTATATAATCAGCAAAATTTGATTCTCTTGAGTTTGAACCTACAACACGGCCAAACTGGAACTGGTAACCACCTGTTAATCCGAAACCATCTAAAACAGAACCTGATTTTTTGAAACGGTAAGACAACCAGCCGTTAGTAATATGTTTTACAGAGTTAGCCAGGTAAGATCCTACCAGGTTCCTTGCCGGGTCAGCTGTCAAATCTTTTGTGACTTTCGCATCAGTATAAGCGTAGTTTAGGATTACGTTCAACCCTTCAGCTAATTCACCAGCGATATCAATTTCAATACCTTTAGATTGAATTTCACCTAACTGTACTCTCCAGTTGGCAGCTGGATCTGGGTGATCAAGATCCGGTGTTAACACGTTTTTCTTAGTGATTTTATAAATCGCAAATGTTGAATTCCATTTTCCGTCAAACCAGTCTTTTTTCAAACCAAATTCAATATTGTTACCTCTAACTGGTTTAAAAATATTTCCGTTAAAATCAGTCCCCGCCTGTGGTAAGAAACTCTGATCAAATAAACTGTAAGCAGAGAAGTTGTTAGTGATCGAGTAGCTTAAACCCACTCTCGGACTAAATACGTTATCTGATAATTGAGTCGCATTGGTTTTACCTACTGTTACCGCATGTGTAAAACGGCCTGCAAGCGTTAAGCGTAATTTTTCCTGAAAGAAACGAAGTTCATCTTGTAAATACACACCAGTGTAGGTAAGATTAGTTGCATAAACATTATTTCCTGAACGTGTCTGGATACTTTTAGACCTGTCAAAAATAGGAATGTTTGCTGCAGGGATACCATATACAGGATTGTAGATGTTAAATAAAGGGGATGGAACCGTCGTTGTCAGTACCAATTCATTTGATTTAAGAGGTGTAAAATCTCCCCATGTTTTTAAGTTCCCCATATCCACACCACCCAGTATTCTTTGTACCAGTCCCGGAGTTCTCACTTCACCCTGGATGCTTAATTGCGCGTTTTTATTAATCGCTAGCTCATCACTGATATTCACATACCTGCTCATATCACCATTAGGTTTCACATAGTTCAACCATACAGAGTTACCTTTTAAACCAGATTTTACATAAGCAACCTGCGCATTAACTGTCCAGTCTTTGTTCAGTTTATGGTTAAAATATAACGTTACGTTATGGTCAGTTAATTTACTTGGATCTAAAGATGGGTCACCTAAAAAGAAGCTTGGATCAGTATCACCATATCCTTTTGGAGAGAAGCCATAGTTACCCAAAGCCTGTGCTTCTACGTGCTGAGTAGTATATTCTGCTGTAATCAATGTAGCACTGTCAATCTGATAACTGATTACCGGTGCGATTACATATTTATCATTGTAATTGTATTTGTTAAAACTGCCTTTGCTCTGTGCCGCTAAGTTTAAGCGATAAAGTAACCTGCCGTCTTTAGATAATTTACCATCTAAATCCAGAGCCGCACGTCCTAAGTTGTAACCTCCGCCGCTCAAACTTACAGAGCTGTTATTTTGGCCTGTAGGTTTTTTAGTAACGATATTATAGATACCACCCGGCTCACCGTTAGCCATCATAAAACCTGAAGGACCTTTAATAAATTCAACACGTTCGATAGTAGCCGCATCATCTGCTAACGGGCCCCATGGCATTTTCATGTTCATCCCGTTACGGAATGCAGGGATTGTTGTACCGCGTGTAGAGATATTGGCGTATTGATTATCCCAGTGACCAGTTCTGATTGTCCCACTTACGTTTCTTGTTAATCCGTCAACTACATCAAATACCTGCTGATCAGCGATTAATTGGCTCGTTACAACTTTAATGTTCTGAGGAATCTCGATGAGCGGGCTTTGCAAACGTAGAGAAGAAGACACTTTATCTACTTTAAACTTCTTTTTGTTAGCAGCGATATTTACATCTTTTAATTGTGACTGGTTCTCATTTAAAGAGAAGTCATTGATCACATTTGCTTTACCGGTTACAGTAATTTGTTTTTCTTTTGGATACAGACCGATTGCGCTTACAACCAGTGTATAAGTTCCTGAGGGAACTTTACGGATATTGTATTCCCCGTCTTCATTAGTAACAGCACCAAGATCTGTACCTTTTAATTTTACGGTTACGCCTTCGGCAACAGTACCGTCGGATGTAGTTATTCTTCCCCTGACACTACCAGTTTGCTGTGCGATTGCCGCGGTGCTGGTAAGGATGAATAAAAATAGATAAAGTAGAATTTTTTGCATGTTTATTTAGAATGATTAAATATAAAGGCCGCAAAGTAAAACAATTCCAATTGCTTATCCAAGTATTATTTGTAATCAGTTTAAATAACTATGTTTTATTTCGGATAATTTGTTCCAAAATGGTAATTCCGGTGGAGGTTTTAATGCTTGTTACGCTGGCAGCTTAACGCAAAAAAAAAGCATCCGGCACCCGCCTTTATAAAAGGGGGGGGCCGGATGCCGGGAAAATCAGATCATAAATACTAATGTTTCAGCTTTGCTTTAAACACTTTTTCCAGTTTCTCCATTTTAGGCAGGATCACCAATCTGCAATAAGGTGCGTCGGCGTTTTTATTAAAATAGTTCTGGTGGTAATTTTCTGCCACATAAAAAGGCTGTGCTTTTGCGATTTCGGTCACTACCGGTTTTCCCAGTGCGTTTGTTTTATTCAGTTCCGCTTTATAACGCTCTGCCTGCAATTTCTGCTCAGGCGTATTATAAAATATAACTGAGCGGTATTGCGTACCTACATCGGCACCCTGACGGTTTAATGTTGTAGGGTCATGGTTTTTCCAGAAGACTTCCAGCAACTCATCATATGATATTTTGGCCGGATCGTATGTCAGCTGGATCACTTCCGCATGTCCCGTCGTGCCTGTACAAACATCCTCATAAGAAGGATTGGCTATTTCACCACCTTCATATCCCGATTTTACAGCAGTTACGCCGTCGAGTCGCTGGTAGATAGCTTCAGAACACCAGAAGCATCCCATGCCGAATGTTGCTTTTTGCAATTTCTTTTGCTGCGCATCTGCGCTGTTGAACGATAGAAGAATTAAAACGATAATTGACAGGTATTTCATAGGATATATTTTTTAATGTAAAATTGAATTGGAACAAATCAGATATTCATCGTGTTATTATACAAATTTACCTGATTGGACCCTATTTATACGCATTGGGAAAGTCTGCGGATTTTCACAATAACACATATTCGCTATAATTGACAGTATACTGATAAAGCGGATTACAGTGATATGGTTGTTAATAACTTAAATTGTTGTTAGTTAATTATTTATATTTATTACAATTGTTTTTACTGAGTTTATTAACAATTCTTTTATAATTTCGGTAACAATTCAAAATTAATCCAATACTATGTCTACACCCTATATTCCAACCCTCGACCTCGGTTCATATATCAATGGAACAGAGCAGGAACGCAAGAAATTTTCAGATGAGTTAGGCAGGGCTTTTAATGATTCTGGGTTTGTAACGATTACTAACCATGGTTTGAGCCAGGAGCTGATCGACCAGTTATACGAAAATATCCAGGCAGTATTTGGCTTGCCCGCAGATCAGAAAGCTAAATATGAAAAACCTGAACTTGCCGGGCAGAGAGGTTATACCAGTCCGGGTAAAGAAACCGCCAAAGGGGCTAAAACTGCGGATCTTAAAGAGTTCTGGCAAATCGGACAAACAGTTACAGATGGTGATCCTATTAAGTTCCAGTATCCGGATAATGAATTCCTGGAAGAAATCCCGCAGTTTAACGAAATTACCAACGAAGTTTACCAGAAGCTGGAAAGTAATGGCAAGCACCTGTTAAGGGCTATCGCTACTTACCTGGAATTACCTGTTGAATATTTTGATGCGCATGTACATAACGGGAATTCTATTTTACGCGGTATCCATTATTTTCCAATCGAAAATCCTGATGCCCTGCCGGATGACGCGGTACGTGCCGGCGCGCATGAAGATATTAACCTGATCACTTTGCTTATCGGGGCTAGCGCGGACGGATTAGAGGTGCTTACCCGCACCAACGAGTGGTTGCCGATTAAAGCACATCATTCTGATATTGTAGTAAATGTGGGCGATATGCTGCAGCGTTTAACCAATAACAAATTAAGGTCAACCACCCACAGGGTCGTAAACCCGCCAAGAGAGCTGATGAAAACTTCCCGTTTTTCAGTTCCTTTCTTTCTTCATCCACGCTCAGATATGGATTTAACCAGTCTGGATTCCTGTATTGATGAAGAACACCCGAAATTATATTCAGATATGACGGCAGGGGAATACCTGGATGAGCGTCTGAGAGAAATCGGTCTGAAAAAATAATTAATTTCCGTAAGTATAAACTATGCTGGTACTGACTCTGTATGACCTGAGCAGTACCAGCATAAATATGCCATCCTGAAGCAGTCCTGATGTGGCCTTATTGTAGTCATGTAAAAACTGTTTTCGCTGTACAGTAGTTCTGCCATTTTCGTACTCCGGTTCTACCCCCGTGGGTACGGTCGGGATACAGGGGGGGTACAGCCGGGGTACAGCGGAGGTACGGGCGGCCCGTCTAAAACAGGATTACAAACAGTATGGTACAGTATCGCATATTAACGCTGGTACCTGCTGAATAAGATGGATAAAGAAATGTGGGAGGAGAATAAAAAAGGGTTCATGAAAATGAACCCTTTTTTGATTTTTGGAGCCTTCTATCGGGATCGAACCAATGACCTACTGATTACAAGTCAGTTGCTCTACCAGCTGAGCTAAGAAGGCTTAAAACCGGTTATTTGTCTAACCGGGTGCAATGATAAAAGAATTGATCCTGAATACAAAATATTTTTTCAAATAATCGTCGATAATCCTGTATCCTGCTGTTTTATAGGGATTAAAAATAACCCTTAACCATGTTTATTTTATCGCTCCTTTGTCGATCGCCTTATTGATCACCTCCTGTATACGGGAACGGATTCCCATTTTCACCAGTTTATCAGTCACCGTTGGGTTTACCCTGTTAGATAAAAACACATAAACCATTCCTCTCGAAGGATCTACCCATACCGCAGTACCGGTATATCCGGTATGTCCGAATGTCTGAGGAGAAGCGCTTGCTGAAGGATATTTTTTGGTCAGGTCCGGGTCCCAGCGGTCAAATCCCAATCCCCGTCTGCTCACATCAGACTGCCTTGCCGTAAATGTCGCCACAGTTTCCGGTGTAAAATACTGTTCGCCTCCATATGTTCCTTTATTTAATAACATCTGGTACATGATCGCCATATCGTTTGTATTCGCAAATAATCCGGCATGTCCCGATATACCGCCCACGAGAGCCGCTCCCTGGTCGTGCACATAACCAACGAGTAATGTTTTCCTGAAGTAAGTATCGTTTTCAGTAGGGATAATCTGTTCCCTGCTGAACCTGTCTCTCGGTAAAAACCCTGCTGTCTGCATCCCCAGCGGTGTATAGAAGTTTTCTGCCACATATTTATTTAAGGGCTCTCCGCTTACATGTTCTACAATATCCTTCATCACATACATGCTGATATCACTGTACACATATTTCCCCCTTGTACGGATAGGCGCATTCAGCATTTTCGGCCACATCACCTCCTTAAAATAATCTTTCCGGATAAAATATCCGTCCGCCACTTTGGTCGGGTAAGCCTCAGAAGAATCAGGGCTATGGTCGGTAGGTTTTACACCATCATGAAACGGGATATAGGGAATAAAACCAGCCTGGTGCAGCATCACCTCTTTTACAGGGATGTTATTCATCGCCGTATTTCTCGCCATGGCGATATAAGCTCCGATATTTGTATCCAGCTTTAATTTATTTTCTTCTACTAAACGCATCACCATTGGTGTGGTAGCTGTAATTTTTGTAACCGAAGCGAGATCAAAAATATCCGTGATTTTATCCGGTTCACCACCATAGGTATGGTTGCCATAGGCTTTATTGAAAATTACCTTACCATCCTTTGCGACCAGTACTACCATTCCCGGAGCCGCTCTCGCGGCGATAGCTTCTGCGGTAATCTGATCAATCTCCCGCAGATCGTCCGCATTTACGCCGGCATCTTCAGGGATAGTATACTTCAGTCGGGTTACACGTGTGGTAAAACCTGATCCGGCAGTATATTTCAGCGAGATATTTGCGGTGAGTTTATTCGAAGCTGCAATACCGCCGAAAATCACCTGCGGTACCAGCATGGCTGAAGCTGCGTTTTTTTCCGCGCACCAGATCAGCGGTGCATTTACAGCATCGAACACGGCAAGGCTGCGCTGCTGGCCATATAGGGCGATAACCACTGTTTTAGTTTTTGCAATAGAATTGATAAAGGCCAGATACGAAGTATTGGACGTTTCCAGGTCTGCGATAGAAATGATAACCGTATTAAAATATTTCAGGTCATCTTCCAGTTTAAACAAGTTGCCGGTCCCGCTGTAATCAACCGCATTAAAGGAGGTAATCTTTGCGTATTTGTTGAGCAAACTATCTGAGGCGGCCTGGAAGCTGAAGCCCAGGCTTACAGAAGCGATATTCTTTTTAGCCAGCCCGGTTACCGGGACCAGGTTCTGCTGGTTGTTTAATAAAACAGTCTGCCGGAGGATGTTTGAATTAAGTTTTAACAGCTCTTCGTTTTTCTGGTGGTCCTGCGCACATGCGGTAAGGCTGAAAATTGCTGCGATGCAGAAGGCAAAGGTTTGTAAAAGGTTACTTTTTATCATAAAATAGTTTCGTACAATCAAAACGTTAAAGATATAAAAAGCTTGTAGCGGCTGGGTCATAAATGGTATTTATAATCAAAAGATTTAAGTATGAGCCTTATTTTCGTTAAATTAGCGACCTTTACTAAGGAGATAAATGTCAGATATAATACAACTTTTACCCGAGAGTGTCGCGAATCAAATAGCTGCCGGCGAGGTGGTTCAGCGACCTGCATCGGCAGTAAAAGAATTGATGGAAAATGCCATAGACGCGGGGGCGAATAAGATACAACTGATCCTTAAAGATGCTGGAAAAGCATTGATTCAGGTAATTGATAACGGCTGTGGAATGAGTGTAACCGATGCACGTATGTGTTTTGAGCGACATGCCACATCTAAAGTGCGTAAAGCAGAAGATCTGTTTGCCATCCGTACCATGGGTTTCCGCGGTGAGGCCATGGCTTCCATTGCGGCCATCGCACAAGTAGAATTAAAAACCCGTCGTCATGAAGACGAACTGGGTACACTGATAGAAATTGACGGGTCTACTGTCACCAAGCAGGAACCTGTAGCTACGCCTGAGGGAACGAGTATCTGTATCAAAAACCTGTTTTTTAATACACCGGCACGACGTAACTTTTTAAAGAGCAACCCTGCGGAGATGCGTCATATACTTGACGAATTTCAGCGGATCACACTGGCCAATCCTGCGATAGCCTTCAGTCTGCACCATGATGGCATGGAGATTTTCCGGTTGCCTTCTTCTGCGCTGAAACAGCGGATTGTCCATCTCTTCGGCAACAATTATAACGAACGGCTGATCCCGGTTGAAGAAGAAACAACGATCATTAACCTGAAGGGTTTTATCGGTAAGCCGCAGTTTGCCAAAAAGACCAGGGGAGAGCAGTTCTTTTTTGTCAACAACCGTTTCATTAAAGACGCTTACCTGAACCATGCGGTAAATAAAGCTTATGAAGAACTGCTGGCTGAAGATAACTTCCCGTTATATGTACTGTTCATAGATATCGATCCTTCAAAGATTGATGTGAATGTACACCCGACTAAAACGGAGATCAAATACCTGGATGAAAAATCTATATACGCGATTATTCATTCCGCAGTAAAACGTTCACTGGGAAGGTTCAATATCAGTCCGACCATAGACTTTGATCAGGAAAGCGCTTTCAGCGGTATGATCAGTCCGAAATCGCTCGATGAAATTATTCCTCCCAGCATTAGCTTTAACCCGGATTTTAATCCGTTCAGCGATGAAAAAGTCGCTGAAAAAAGTTCTAAAGGATTTCAGAACAGCGGATTTCAGAATGGGGGAGTAAGGGAAACCCAGCAGCAGAGTACAAAAAACTGGGGCTCATTATATGAGATATCAAAACATAGCCCTGTAGAGCAGGTAACGATGGAACTGCCGGGCAACGGACCTGACGATAAATATGCGCCGATACAGAAACAGCTGATGCAGCTGCATAATAAGTATATCCTTTCACAGATTAAATCGGGCTTGATGCTGATCGATCAGCAGGCGGCACATGAACGGATTTTATACGAACGGTTCAGTATGCATTTGGACGACCGTAAAGGGGCGTCCCAGCAAAGCCTTTTTCCGCAGACGGTTACGTTAAGCCCTAATGATTATGAGCTGGCGAAAAGCTTGCTGGATGATATTAAGAGCCTCGGCTTTGAAGTGCGTGAATTTGGTAAAAATACTTTGGTGATCGAAGGGATCCCTGTAGACCTCGGGAGCAACCAGGTGAATGAAACACAGCTTTTTGAACACCTGATCGAAGGGTTTAAAAACTCACAGCAGGAATTAAAGCTCGACAGGAGAGATGCGCTGGCCAGAAGTATGGCCAGGAATAGTGCCATCAAGAGTGGTATGGTGATGGGACAGGAAGAAATGAACACACTGATAGAACAGCTTTTCGCATGTAAAGCACCAAATGTCAGTATCAGTGGCGGCAGACCGGTTATACAGACCATGCTGCTTGCGGAAGTAGACAGAAAATTTGATAAATAACAAATGAATAACATACACATACCACCAGTCGTAAAAAACCTGCTTATCATCAACGGGTTGTTTTTTGCTGCGACATGGGTTTTTGAGAACAAAAACATAGAGCTCGCAGAATACCTTGGCGCCTTTTATGTGGATTCTCCCTATTTCAGAATCTGGCAGCCTATAACCTATATGTTTATGCATGGAGGTTTTACACATATTTTATTTAACATGTTTGCGTTGTTTTCGTTCGGTTCTATGCTCGAAAGCAGGTGGGGTGCCAAACGTTTTATTTACTTCTACCTGATTACCGGGTTAGGAGCACTGGCATTGCAATGGGGGGTCCAGGCATTTGAGATTTACCAGATTACCGGTACACCCTTGGCACACAATGTCCTTTCATTATCATCGCTGGAACAGAAGATGTTTAATCCCGCACAGTTCTCCGGCGCACAGGCGGCAACGCTGTATGGGATTTACTTTGGCCCCATGGTAGGTGCTTCGGGTGCGATATTCGGTTTACTGGTAGCGTTTGGTATGCTTTATCCTGATTCAGAATTGTATATTATGTTTATTCCCGTGCCGGTAAAAGCCAAATTTATTATACCAGTTTATATCTTATTAGAGTTAAGTTTGGGTGTGGCGAAAGTCCAGGGCGATTCGGTTGCGCATTACGCCCATTTAGGTGGTGCGCTGCTTGGTTTTATCCTGGTAAAACTGTGGAAAGACAAAAATCAATTTTACGACTATTATGACTAAGAATAATCTTCTGGCGGATCTGAAATTTAAAGTTTTCCGTTCGGGAAACCCTGTGTTTTTTTACATCGGTATCAATACGATCGTATTTGTAGCTGTTGCTTTATTCGGGGTTACCTATTTCCTGGCGGGGAATACAACTGTCAGGTTTATGGATTATATAAGGGAATATTTAGCGTTCCCTGCGGCGTTCCGGAAGCTGCCGTTCCGTTTTTATACCATTTTTACACACATGTTCCTCCATAAGGATATCTTCCATGTATTATTTAACATGTTGGGACTTTTCTGGATGGGAAGGATTTTCCTGGATTTTCTTAAACCGCGCCAGTTTCATTTTGTATACCTGGCGGGCGGTATAGTGGGTGCTTTGTTTTTTGCGCTCGCCTACAATTTTATTCCTGTTTTTTCCGGTAGTGTGTTCGGCGCAACCATCATAGGTTCTTCAGCTTCTGTAATGGCTATCGCTGTTGCGGTGATTACGCTGGTACCGGACTATCAGATTACGATGCTGCTGCTCGGAAGTTTAAAGTTGAAATACCTGGTGCTTGCTTATGTGGTGATCGACCTGATCGGGATCGCTACCACGAACCCTGCGGATAGTTTCGCCCATCTGGGGGGTGCGTTTCTGGGGTTTGGCTATATCAAGCTTTTGCAAAAAGGAAATGACTGGAGTAACCTGTTTAAGAAAAAGCCAAAGTTGAAGGTAGTCAGAAATGATTCGCCCAGAGGCGGAATGAAAAGTAACGGGCATGCGGTAAACCAGAAAGAAGTTGATGCGATCCTGGACAAGATTTCTAAAGCGGGATATAATAAATTAAGTAAAGAGGAGAAGGAAACGCTGTTCAAGGCCAGTAAAAACTAATGAAGAAAAGCAAATCTACATTTTTAGGAAAGGTTTACCTGCTGATTGGTATTGTATTGGCGATAGGGTTATTGTTGGGGATCGCCGCAGGAAGTTACGATCCGCGTAAAAATGTACTGATTGCCTTTTTCGGGCTTGCCTACCCATTTTTTTTATTGCTGAACCTGCTGATGGTGGTATTCTGGCTGTTACAAAGGCAAAGGATTTTCGCGCTGGTTACAGTGCTGATTATCGGTTTCGGCTGGCATTCGCTGATTGCAACAGTGGGGCTGACAGGTGAGGCGGGAGAGGGGCCTAAACCGGCGGCCGACCTGGTACGGATGATGACCTATAACGTGCATAGTTTTAAGCCGTACGGAGAAACCAGTAACGAATCCGTCAAACAGCAGATGCTTGCTTTAGTTAAAAATGAAAATCCTGATATCATTTGTTTTCAGGAATACTATACTAGAAGGAAAGGCCCTTTTGATATTACAGACAGCCTTAAACGGATTTTAAAGACAAAAAATTATTATTTTCTTCCGTTTTCTGAAAACAGTTATGAGGGGACCGGACTTGCTATTTTTTCCAGGTACCCGATTGTAAACAAAGGCAATATACAGTTCAGTACCAACCATAGCGGCAACGCGAGTATTTATGTAGACGTGATGATCGGCGCAAAGAAAGTCCGGGTTTACAATGTACACCTGCAGTCTATCTCTTTTGATAAGCAGGATTATAATTACCTGGATAAGGTAACACATAAAATGGATGCGGAACTCACCCCGGCCAAACGGATTCTGAGAATGCTGAAATCTGCTTTCCTGAAACGCAGCGCACAGGTGGATATCATGAAAGCACATATGCGAACTTGTGAAACCCCGTTTTTGATAGCGGGGGATTTTAATGATACACCTGCTTCTTATGCCGTTACACAGCTGACTAAATCGCTGAACAATAGTTTTGTTGAAAGGGGCAGCGGACTGGGCCGCACGTATAATGGCAAATTCCCGAATTTCCAGATCGATTACATATCGGCTACAAAAACTATCAAAGTAATAAACCACCGGATTATTGAAGCCAGATTATCTGATCATTTCCCGGTAAGAAGTGACCTGAGGATCAATTAAATTATATGCGAATTTTTATATTTGTTAATAGCTGCTGATCAAATCAATACGGTTTTAACCGCCAGATAACAGTGATGGGGGCGGGATTGCTGACCACCGCCGGAATGGGAGCGGCTTTAGCAGGATAATAAGCGGTTAACAGCTCCGCAATGATAAAAAGCGCTGTATATTTACAGCATTAAGATTAAATGTAAACTGATAGAGCCTGGCTGAAGGGACAGGCATGATAACAATTAATATAATAAGAAGTACAGATGGAGAACGGCTTACAGCTATATAATACCCTAACACGGAAAAAAGAAAACTTTGAACCACTAAACGGCCCTAATGTTGGCATGTATGTTTGTGGGCCTACTGTTTACAGTGATGTGCATTTGGGTAACTGCCGTACTTTCATATCATTTGACCTGATCTTTCGTTACCTGAAACACCTCGGCTATAAAGTCCGGTATGTCAGGAATATCACTGATGCCGGTCACCTGGAAGGCGACCGTGACGAAGGCGATGATAAATTTGCGAAACGTGCGAAATTGGAACAGCTGGAGCCGATGGAGATTGTTCAGAAATACACATTAGGTTTTCATGATGTACTGAGAATGTTCAACACGCTGCCGCCAAGTATTGAGCCGACTGCAACGGGACATATCATTGAGCAGATCGAGATGATCAAAGAGATCATTGCGAATGGTTATGCTTATGAGAAAAGCGGAACGGTTTATTTTGATGTGGAAAAATACAGCCGGACTTATAACTATACGATACTGACAAACCGTAACCTGGACGATATGCTGGCCAACACCAGGGAGCTGGGAGGGCAGGACGAAAAGAACGGGAGGCTCGACTTTGCGCTGTGGATTAAGGCGAAGCCTGAAACGATTATGCGCTGGCCTTCACCATGGGGTGTGGGTTTCCCGGGATGGCATATTGAATGTTCTGCGATGAGTGCGAAGTACCTGGGTGAAGAGTTTGATATCCATGGCGGCGGAATGGACCTTGCGGCCACGCACCATACCAATGAGATTGCGCAGTCTGAAGCTTGTTACCATAAACATCCCGCAAAATACTGGATGCATACCAATATGCTGACAGTAAACGGTTCCCGGATGTCTAAAACCGCTGGTAACGGTTTTATGCCTTTACAGTTGTTTAGTGGCGACCATCCTTTGTTAAAAAAGGGATACAGCCCGATGACTGTTAAGTTCTTTATGCTGCAGGCGCATTACCGCAGTACGCTTGATTTTTCTAATGATGCGCTGGATGCTTCGGAGAAAGGTTTCAGGAGACTGATGAATGCCCTGAGTTTACTGGAAAAATTAACTCCTTCTGAGACGAGTGACTTTGAGATCGGTCCCCTGCGGGAGAATTGTACAGCGGCAATGAACGACGATTTTAACAGTCCGGTAGTCATTGCGGAACTGTTTGAAGCGGCAAGGATCATCAATACGGTTTATGATGGCAAGGGAACGCTATCCGCTGCCGAACTGGATAACCTGAAACAGCTGATGAGTGATTTTGTATTTGATATTTTTGGTCTGAAAGACGAAGAAAGTTCGAATACTGAGCTGAACGACGTACTGAAGATGGTGATCGATATCCGCAAAAGCGCAAAAGAAAATAAGGACTATGCGACTTCTGATAAGATCCGTATCGGCCTTCAGGATATCGGAATCCAGTTGAAGGATAGCAAAGAAGGTACAACCTGGAATAAAGCGTAATTTTAACAGAACAACCACTTATATTTTTAATTATTAAAACAGAACATGATCAATAAATTTATTTGCACCCTGATGGCTGCATCTTTGACTCTTGGCGCTTTCGCCCAACGTACTGATGGAACTACAAAATCATTGATAAAAGCGGAAACAGAGTTTGCAGAAAGTGTGGCGAAAAATGGAGTTAAATCTGCGTATACTAGTTATAGTGCTGCGGACGGACTTGTTTTCAGGCCAAATCCTGTGAATGCAAAACAGTTTTATGCATCTCAACCAAATGATAAGAATTTAAGCTGGACGCCTTCATACGCAAAAGTGTCGAGAAGCGGGGACTGGGGTTTTACTACTGGTGGTTATACTTTAGATGCCGCTGAAAAAACTTACGGACAGTATCTTTCGGTGTGGAAAGCGGTAAACGGTAAATGGGAGCTGATGCTTGACCTGGCCACGACGCATAACAAGCCGCTTAAACCGGTAACGACTCAGCATATAGAGCCTAAAGACTTTTACAAGCCTCAGTTTAACGGTCCTAAACAAATCGCTGCTGGTAAAGATATTATCCTGACTACAGAGAAAACATTAAATGCGATGTTGAAATCTTACGGGATGGGTGCTTTCGGTGGATTCCTGAACCCCGACGCAAGGGTAATCTTCCCGGGATATGAGCCGGTGATAGGTAAAGATAAAGCGATTGCTTTTTATAACGGCCTGATCAGTAAAATAGCCTTGAAAACTACGGGTGCCGACAAAGCCGCCGGTGGTGATCTTGCTTATACGTATGGTGTGGCTACTGTGGATTACAGGGCTGACCTGAGAGAGAGCTTCAATTATGTATTTATCTATGAACGTCAGGCGGATTTTAGCTGGAACCTGATCCAGCAGATCTTTACTCCAGCGGAACGTTAAGCAGGTGGTTTAGATTTGATTTTAAATGAATTGATATACAATAAAGGGTTTCTTAAACATTGGTTAAGAAACCCTTTATTGTATATATATAAGTTAAAGGGCTTTTGATCGTTAAAGCCGGTAAAGGAATAATTATGAAAAGATACTTACTGTCGATAACCTTATTGTTCACTGTACTGCAGTTAGCGGCACAGACATTTGATAAACAAGGGCACAGAGGGGCCAGGGGGCTGATGCCGGAGAATACGATTGGTGGAATGCTGAGGGCGCTGGATCTCGGTGTAACGACTATCGGGATGAACGTAGTGATCTCAAAAGATAACCAGGTTGTACTTTCTCATGAACCCTATTTTAATCATGAGATCAGTTTACTGCCATCCGGTAAACCCATTGTATTAAAAGCGGAGCAGAGTTATAATATGTACAAAATGGATTATGCGGAGATCAAAAAATTTGATGTAGGCAGTAAAGTTCATTCACGTTTCCCCGGCCAGCAGAAATTCGCAGCGCACAAACCCTTATTAACTGAAGTAATTGATTCTGTTGAAGCTTATGTAAAACTGCGTAAGATGGCTAAACCCAATTATGCCATCGAGATTAAAACGGTGCGGAAAGGCGACCTGGTGTTCCATCCCGAACCTGCGGAGTTTTCCCAGCTGGTGATTGACGTTGTAGTGGCTAAAAAACTGACTAAAAGAACGATCATCCAGGCATTTGATATCCGCAGCCTGCAATATGTACATGCAAAGTACCCGAAGATAAAAACGGCATTGATGATTGATGAAAAAGAAGATTTTGAGAACAACATCAAAGACTTGGGTTATATCCCTACAGTGTATAGTCCCTATTCGGTACTGGTTGGTAAAGGATTGGTAGACCGGTGTCATGCTGCGGGGATCAAAATTATCCCATGGACGGTAAACAGCCTGAAAGACATGAACTATATGATCGGTCTTGGTGTGGATGGGGTAATCACGGATTATCCGAACCTGTTCAATTCACTCGACCTGCCGAAAAGTAAAAAGTAAGTTGATAACAGAGGAATATTACCCGATTTATTCAGCCTGTAAAAAAAATAAAAATTAAGCTTAACACCAGTGCGCTTGCGGAATTTATAATAAGGGATCTGGATTTGTTAATCGTAAAGGGATTACGTTCAGTTTACCGGAAGAATACTTACAACAGGTTTTTGATGATCTTTTCGATTGGCAGGCCTTCGGCTTCCGCACGGTAATTTCTTACGATGCGATGGCGTAGGATAGCTTCTGCCACAGCCTGTACATCTTCTATATCCGGTGAATATTTTCCTGATATCGCCGCATGGCATTTAGCGCCCAGGATCAGGAACTGTGATGCTCTCGGGCCTGCGCCCCAGTTTACGTACTGGTTGATCTCTGCCGTAGCCAGCGGGCTGTTCGGACGTGTTTTACCGGTTAGCTTTACTGCGTATTCCAAAACATTATCTGTAACCGGGATACTTCTGATCAATTGCTGAAAATACTGAATCTGATCTGCGTTGATCAGCTTTCTGAGTGTTACCTTGTCATTACTGGTAGAGTTTTTTACGATGGTAAGCTCATCAGCGAAGCTGGGATAAGTTAACTGAACGGTGAACATGAAACGGTCGAGCTGCGCCTCCGGAAGGGGATAAGTACCTTCCTGTTCAATCGGGTTTTGTGTCGCCAGTACAAAAAACGGCTTCGGTAAAATGTGTTTGTGACCCGCTGCGGTAACAGATTTTTCCTGCATCGCCTCTAATAGTGCGGCCTGGGTTTTCGGAGGGGTCCGGTTAATTTCATCCGCTAGTACGATATTAGAAAAGACAGGACCTTTAATGAATTTAAAGTTCCTGTCTTCTCCTAAAATTTCCGCGCCGATAATATCACCGGGCATCAGATCCGGGGTGAACTGGATCCTGTTGAAGTTCAGGTCCATCACGTCGGCCACCGTTTGTACTAAAAGTGTTTTAGCCAATCCCGGAACGCCGACCAGTAAACAATGCCCATTGCTGAAAATGGAAATCAGCACCGATTTTACGGCTTCATCCTGACCAATAACGACTTTGCTGATTTCACTTTTAATATCCCGATAAGATTGGTGAAGGGCATCAACTGCCGCGATGTCGTTATGATACTGCATGTATAAAATTAGTTAGTTGCCGCTGTTGCTACAGGTTTTGTCCAGATTTTCAGTTCGTCGCATTCTTTGTAGTCATCGTCGATCCTGATATAAGTATTCAACCTTCTTTTCTCAAACCATTCGCTTAATACGCGGTCCGATTTCTGCTGTTGTGCTTTTTCTTTAAATTTAGCATAATCCTGATCTAAATTACCTTTGTGTGGTGGAATTTTAGATTTTAACAGGACAATCCTGAAACCTTCTTTACCATCTTGTGAAGTAAATGGAACTGGTTTAGAGATTTCACCTACTTTCATGGTATCCACTACAAGGAAGACTTTAGGATCTAACTTATCCGCAGGGATGAATGTTGTTCTTTGTGTAACGTTATCAGCAAAAAGCATCATCCCGCCATTGTATTTTGATTCTTTATCTGCGGAGTACAGAGATGCCGCTGTAGAAAAGCTTAATTTTTTTGTCTGGATATTCGTATAGATACTGTCCGCATGTAATTTGGCACGCTCTAAACTTTGAGGCGTGGATTGCGGACGGATCAGGATGTGGCGTGCGTGTACCTGCTCACCCCTGCGTTCGATCACCTGTAAAATATGGAAACCGAAATCAGTTTCAAATACCGGGGAAATTTCTCCTGGTTTTAACTTGAATGCATAAGCGGTAAATTCCTTTGCCATCATGGTACGGTCGAAGAAACCAAGATCACCACCTTCTGGTGCGGAACCCGGGTCTTCAGAATAAGTTTTAGCTAAAAAGCCGAAATCTTCACCGCTTTTTACACGTAACCGGATTGCATCCAGTTTATCAAAAAAACGTTGTTTCTCTGATTTTGTCAGCTCCGGCTGAAGCACGATCTCTCCGACTTCATATTCTGCTGAAATATCCGGCAGACTATCTTTTTTGTATGAGTCGTAATATTTTTGAACTTCTGAAGGGGTGATACTTACTTTTTCAGTAATTGTTCCCTGCATTTTATTAGCCTGCAACTGATCTTTCACATCCGGTCTCAGCTCATCTTTGTACTGAAGTACTGACTTATTAAGAAATTCCTCTAGTCTGTCCTGACCACCGGCACGCTGGATCTGGTAACGCATCCTTTTGTCAAGCTCATCATCAACCTGTTTATCATCTACCATAACAGAGTCAATTTCCGCCTGTTGTTTTAAAAGATGTTGTACAAGCATTTGCTGCAGGATGATACATTTGATTTTTTCATCAACGGGATTTCCTGAGTTCAGGTACATTACATATTGCTGGTTAAGTTCAGACAACAGGATCACATCACTTCCAAGAACCGCAATTACCTTATCTACACTTTTTCTTTGTTGGGCCTGTACACTTAAAAACAAGAAGAGCAATCCCCCTGCCATTAATAAAACTTTCTTCATTATACTTTCTTCAATTATATTTTATTTGCAAATTTACTATTATTCAACGATTTGTCCGCCTGTATTTCTCGCCAGTCTGGCCAGCAATGCCTGGTCTACCGTTACAGCGAATTTTTTTCTTAAACCTGTTACCCAGTCACACTCCATTTGCTGCTGATAATCTGCGGCGACTTCACTTTTAATATCATCAAATTTCTTTTGTGAATATTTCTCCGGATGGGCGTCATAATATTTACGTAAGGTATCTTCATTGTCCTCTATCCTGTCCCAGATTTTTGTCTGCGAGATATTGTACAGCAATAAGGCATCTTTATATTCGTTCATGGCCAGTGAAAAGTCGGCTTTTCTTGCTTCTGGCGGAACAGATTGCAGCAGCGCCTTTTCATAATTTTTCACTTCTTCGGTGTAAGTGCTGTCATTTGCCAGTCCCGCTTCCTTCGCATCCAGAACTTTAAGCTTGAAGTCGATATAGATATTCAAAAATGAAATCAGATCTGTAAGCGTTGGTTTGGTGTTATCAGGACGGTGTTTTTTATAAATCCATACAAATTCCTTCTGCGTAATAGCTTTCCCATTGATGACAGCAACGCTTTGCGCGGCAGTACCTAAATAGAAAAAACAGAGAATAATAAGACAGCAGGTTTTCCTCACAAAAGTTTTACTATGGTATTTTTAAGGTATAAAAGTAACAAATTAAGACACTATAAAGGGATATTTAACTAATTTTAACACAAAAATTATTTCCCAAAAACCACTAATCAATGGGCGACCAACTCACTACGAGCGCAGCGGCACTCAGAATGTTTTTTACTGATGATATTTACCTGGTCAGCGGTGAAGAAATTAGAGTAAGTACACTGGCTGTTGACAGCGATGAAAAGGAGCGCGAAACTGCGCAGCCGGTTGTGTTTAAGTACCTTGGTAAAAACCAGAAAAATGTATTGATACTGGTGAACGACCAGCATTATGATGTGAGTACGGAACGCGGGCGTGAGTTGTTGAGGAATATTGTAAAAGCACTGCAGCTGACTGCAAATGATTTTGCATTACTGAATTACCATCCTTATCAGGGTCAGGACTTTGCGGCTCTGACCGGTTTCTTTTCGAGTAAACTGGTTATGGCATTTGGTGTAGGTCCGCTGCAGCTTGGTTTACCTGATTATCCCGCCAATACCATTGTGATGGAAGGGCAGGTCCAGCTCGTATTTTCAAAAGACCTGGATTTGCTGTCCGATAATCAAAATGAAAAGAAAGCTTTATGGGGAAGCATGAAAAAAATCCAGTTATGAGCAGACAATTAGTATTTGCAACGAATAATGCACACAAAACGGAGGAGGTGAAAAACCTGCTTTCCGGACAATATGAGATTCTCAATCTAAAAGACATCGGTTGTACTACAGATATTCCTGAAACTGCCGACAGTTTTGCGGGCAACGCTTCTCTGAAGAGCCACTATGTTACCGATCATTATCAGCTGGATTGTTTTGCGGATGACAGCGGACTGGAAGTGGAGGCTTTAAACAATGAACCGGGGATATTTTCCGCGCGTTATGCAGGTGGGGGAGGAGATGCTGCGAACCTGCGGCTGGTTCTCGAAAAACTGCAGGGAGAAGAGAACAGAAAAGCAAGGTTCAGCACTGTGGTCTCAGTCATCAGAAATGGTGAAGAGCATTTTTTTGAAGGAGTAATTAATGGCACCATACGGGAGGTTCCTGCGGGGGCAAAGGGATTCGGTTATGATCCTGTTTTTGAACCGGAGGGATATACGCAGACTTTTGCGGAGATGAGCATGGAGCAAAAGAACGAGATCAGCCACCGGGCTATAGCTATGCGCAAGCTCATCGCCTTTTTAAAAGAACAAGCGGTTTAATATCAACCACACAGGCTGTAATAAAATTCACAGCCTGCGTTGTTGATAAAGCTATATCTCTTAATTTTTTATCATTACCGGCTGTTTAATCAGCGAGTCCGCTTTTTTTTCGGCGCCTGGCATTGCTTTTTTCACACTATCAATTGCAGCAGGAATTTTTTTCCGCAGTTGTAATGAATCCGCTGTTTTCCTCAGGCCCTTTGCAGTCACTTTTGCAGGAATCGCATTGAGTAGTTTTGCGGCCCCGGCTGTAATTGTTGATTTTGGATTCGTGGCAGTAGTTTTGGCAGGGGTTTTCACCTGTTTTTTCGCAGGGGCCTTTTTTACGCTTGCCAAAGATTTTGGATTAGTGATGTCCCTTTTAGAACGGGGTCTTAATTCTGGTTTCCATATAAAACCAGTCAGCAATACATCTGATTTAAGATCCGCCACCGGTGTGGTAGCGCCTTCCACGTCTTTGATAGGAACTACTTTATAAATTTCGTTTTTATTGAACGTGATCTTGATCCGGCTGCTGACGGTCTGGTTCATTTTATCATATGTTTTACCATCCTCGGTTTTTGTGAAATACACACTTTCAGCATTACCATCCACATACATCCTGTCCAGGCTCCCGTCTTTGAAAAAGCCGGTAATCAGTTTGCCCTTAATCTGGTTAAACTTCGAAGAATCGGTATCAACATTGACAGCGAACGCACTGCGGATTACCTGTACTGAGTTTACCTTTTTATTCCTTAGCTGCAGATAAATGGTGTCGCCTGTTTGCTGTGATCCCTGCGCCCAGATCATCGGGTCACGGTACCAGCGTAGGGTAGAATCTGCACTGGTGTAAAACAGTGAATCAGATTTAGCCTGCATGTCTGATTTGAATACGTTCACATGATGGTAGGCTTTAATGATACGGGTACGGACCGTATCCACTGCGTTAAAGGGCAAGCTATCTGTAAGCTGTGTGCTTTTTGTACCAGGTTTTACTGCGGTTTTAGCTGCGGGTAACTTACCTTTTGCTGTCGCAGGCAGTTTGCTTCTGGCACTGTCGCCCGACAATGAATCTTTCTTTGTTTTTAACGCAACACTTTTAAGCAGCGAATCTGCTTTTTTAACGGTTGGGGTCTTTAATAAAGAATCTGCCCTGCTGATGGGAATATTTCCTTTTTGGAGACTGTCTTTGCCCAGTTTGGCATTACTTACGATTTTCCCGATGCTATCTCTGTTCAGACTATCTTTGCCTGTGCTTTTTCCCAGGCTATCTGTGTTCAGGCTGTCTTTCCCGACACCTCTACCCCGGTTGTTCTTTCCTGCCGGGATTGCCGCTCCTTTGGCTTTATTTTTTGTATCAGGTTTTTTATTTCCTTCCGGGTCGCCATCCTGCAAGTCCACTGGTTTTCCCGGAACTTTTTTTGCACCCGCTGGTTGTGCTCCTCCGGGGCTTTTCGTGCCGGTTCCCGGGTTTTCAGCTTTATTGTTCAGGGAGGTTTCCCTTACTTCTTCACCCAGTTCATTATCTTTTTTAATTACCGGTCCGGTGATCAGTTTCAGTGTCTTTTGCAATACCATCTGTGTTTCCAGCGTATCCGCACCCAGCCATATGGTATCCGGGCGTTTTACATCGTTCACCATAATGGAATCGTTGGTGCCCATGCCGGCATACGCATTTCGTGTGACCAATGTGCGCTGATCTGATTTATAATAATAACCCAGCTGGCCGCGCATCATCATTTTATCGACTGTATCCCTGAAGGTGATATTTTTTACCGCTTTTCCGTATCCGGCGATGCCGTCATAATATAAACTATCACCCTTCAGCGATCTGCTGCCTGATGTATACAAGTTTTTTTTTCCGAAATAAGCGTATCTGGTTTTAGTGTTATAAGCGCCGTTTTCAGTGTAGAGGTTACCGCCATCTTTCTCTTTGATATTGGTAGGTCCGTAAAAATAAGCCCAGTTGGTGAAGGTATTATAACGCAGCGTATCAGATTTTATCGTGCTTTGTTCGTTCACCACAACTACATTATAACGGAAAAACGCATCCCGGTTTTCCGCAAAATAATAGCCGTTTTTACTGGTAATTACGATCCCGTCCCTATTCACGATTTTTCCGCCATTCACGTAAGTCCCGATCTTTGTGAGCATATTATAATCCAGCACGTTCGTGGTCAGCGTCGAAGTTTTGTCCACCATTCTTACATTGCTGGTTAAATGCGCCAGTTTAGAATTTCCATCGTAACTTAACCGGTCAGAATAGATATTGATGGTGTCGGCCTGGTTGATATGCACCTTTTCATAAGCCTCAAAATAGTTTCTGGCCGTGTAAAAAACGGCGCTGTCGCAAGTAAGAATTGCATTGTCCTGCTGAAAAACAGGTTTCCTTAAATAGGTGATGTTTGTTTTAATATCTACCCGGCTATGTTCTGCACCCCGCAGGATAATTTTGGTTTTCTGCTGTGCAGACAGGCCCATGGAAAATAAACAAAGCAGCACTAAGCCTAACAGCTTTTTCCCGAATATGGACCATAATGAAGTCATGAAAGTTCCATGAAGGATAGAAAACAAATAATGTTTACTGGAAACGTGTATTTTTTGCACAATACAAAGTTAGTTTTTTGCTTACCAATTTCATATAGAATATCTTTGAAAGATGTTACCCTTGCAAAACTTCCTCGATTATATCCGTCAGAATGCCTTATTTGAGCCTCAGCACCGGATTTTACTTGCCGTAAGCGGCGGTAAGGATTCCGTCATAATGGCGCATCTTTTTAAACAGGCGGGTTTCAGTTTCGGTATTGCGCATTGTAATTTCGGATTGAGAGGAGGGGAATCGCAGCGGGATGAACATTTTGTACGTACGCTGGCTGCGCTGGCAGACGTATCTGTATATGTCAGGCACTTTGAGACTAAACGTTATGCGGCAGAGCATAAGGTGTCTACACAGATGGCTGCCAGGGATTTACGTTACGCATGGTTTGAAGAACTGCGGGTGCAGCATGGTTATGACCGGATTGCAGTAGCCCATCACCAGAATGATGTGATTGAAACAGTTTTACTAAACCTGGTAAGAGGAACCGGTATTGCCGGCCTGCATGGTATTTTGCCAAAAAGAGGTAATTTGATCCGTCCCTTGTTATTCCTGTCCCGTCAGGATATTAATCAGCTGGCGGGAGACAATGAAATCGGATTTGTAGAAGACAGCTCTAATCTGAGCACTACCTACGCAAGAAATAAACTCAGGCTGGATGTGATGCCGGTACTTAAGGGAATCAACCCTAAACTGGAACAGACATTCGAACATAATATCCGGCGTTTTGCCGAAACGGAGATTGTTTTACAGCAGGCCGTAGAAAAAGCAAAAAAGGATATTTGTACAAATAGTGCTAATGGAGTATATCTGTCCCTGGATGGCATAGAAAGGCTGGAGCCTAAGAGACTGCTTTTGTACGAAATTTTAAAAAGCTACAGTTTTACGGAAACTGTGGTAGACGAGGTTTTGGCGGCTGGAAGTAAACAGACAGGAACTTCATTTTATAGTGTTACACACAGGTTAACTATAGACCGCGATTCGCTGCTTCTCACGGCAGTAGCTACGGAGCAAGATTTTGTCAATCAAATGGTTCACCCTGAGGATACCCGTATTGAATTAACAAATCAGATAATTACGCTGCATTATTCGGATATCATTTCTTTTGAAAATGATCCCCGGAAAGCCTATATAGACGCAGACAGACTCAGTTTTCCTATGGTCATCAGGTCGTGGCAGGACGGCGATCGTTTTAGACCTATGGGGATGAGAAATTATAAGAAAATCAGTGATTTTTTTACAGATCAAAAGATACCTTTGCCGCGGAAAGCGCGGATTCCTTTATTGATTAATGGCAATGGCGATATCGTCTGGGTGGCAGGTTTGCGGCAGGACGACAGATATAAAGTAACAGGAACAACGAAAAAAGTCGCTATATTCGAACAGAAATTCAATTAGATGAGCAATAAATACGCATTTCTGGAAAAACAATATATCGGCCGTGATTACATCAGGATTTGTATCAGGCTGTTAATGGCTGCTTTCTGTTTTGGCGCATATGTTTATGAGCGTGACCGTGACAATACGCAGGATCTGTTCCTTGTAGTTGGTTTCGGGATTATCGGAATTTCTATCATTCTTTTATTTATGATCCAGTATAAGATTATCATTCATAATAAAAGTATGATCATTGATGGATTGTGGACCGCTAAAAAAGTAAAAATTGATCTGAACAGTATTGTTAACGTAAGAAAAGATACTTATAGCAATTATCTGTTCAACAACCCGGTATATAACCTGCACCGTAAGGGCAGCATCCGTTTCTATTCTTCCGGCAAAGACGCTGTGGTACTTACAGACAGGGACGGACTGGAATATTACATCGGTACACAACGACCAAACGAGCTATTTCTTGTTATCCAGGCCGAAATGAAGCAACAATTCTAATACCGTACTAAATAATTGCATTTGTTTAACACAAAGCTCATTTATAGTACTGTAATTTGCAATTGTAAACAGTTAATAAACACTGTTTAGCTTTCTATGGATGTTAGATCTCCGTAGCAATTAAAAACAAAAAAGTTCTAATGAAGATAGGTATTGTTTGTTACCCTACATTTGGTGGTAGTGGTGTTGTGGCTACAGAATTAGGCAAGGCATTGGCTGATGAAGGCCATCAGGTTCATTTTATCACTTACAGCCAGCCGGCCAGGTTAGATTTTTTCTCTGCTAACCTTTTTTATCACGAAGTGTCTGTCAGGGATTACCCGCTGTTTGATTATGCGCCTTACGAATCCGCGCTGGCCAGCAAACTGGTTGATGTGGTCAGGTTTGAAAAACTTGATTTGCTGCACGTTCATTATGCGATACCTCATGCTTCCGCGGCATTTATGGCGAAACAGATTTTGGAAACCTATGGTATCCATATCCCTTTTATCACTACCCTTCACGGAACTGATATCACCCTGGTAGGTAAAGACCCTACCTATAAACCGGTGGTTACTTTTTCCATTAATAAGTCGGACGGCGTAACTACAGTTTCCCAGAACCTGAAAGAAGATACGAATAACCATTTTGATATTACTAATGAGATCAGGGTAATCCCGAATTTTATTGATTTCAGCAGGTTCAGCCTTCAGCCTAAAGATCATTTTAAAAAAGCGATTGCGCCGAATAATGAGCGGATCCTGATCCATACGTCTAACTTCCGTAAAGTAAAACGCACTTCGGATGTAATTAAAATGTTTAAGCTGATAGCGGATACGATCCCTTCGAAATTACTGATGGTAGGTGACGGGCCAGACCGTGCGAACAATGAACAATTGTGCAGGGACCTGGGAATTTGCGACCATGTCCGCTTTTTAGGCAAGCAGGATGCGATAGAGGAAATCCTGTCTGTGTCTGACCTGTTTTTAATGCCTTCAGAGACTGAAAGTTTTGGTTTGGCGGCATTGGAAGCTATGGCATGTAAAGTGCCTGTGATCACCTCTAACGCAGGTGGTTTGCCGGAATTAAATGTAGATGGTTTCTGCGGGTACATGAGTAACGTAGGTGATGTGGATGATATGGCTGCAAAAGCGATTTCTATACTTAAAGATGATGTGGTATTAAACCAGTTCAAAGAGAATGCTTTTACAAGAGCGAAGGATTTTGACCTGAAGAAAATACTTCCGTTATATATTGATTATTATAATGATATTATTGCTAAACACCCGGCACATGAGCCAGAGGTCAGCGAAGCTGTTAAGAGTTAAGTAATCTAATTATTATCGCATAAAAAAGCCCTTTTCACAATTGTGATCAGGGCTTTTATCTTTTATATATTTTTCAGCGACAGCTGTCAGATTGCGATCAGCATAATTTAACTGAAAGCTGTTCTGTTGCGTCCCCATCCGGGTTAATCATATTTATTGCCTGGTGATATTGTTCTTTGGAACAAACACAAACCATACCGGGGCGCCAAGCTCAATTCGATTTCCCGTAGGGGTAAGCAGTCCGGTAGTTTTGTTCCGTTTAAAAATCACGATGTCGTTGCCGCTCTGGTGTCCCGCTAATAACCAGTTCCCGCTTGGGTCGATCGTAAATGCCCTGGGGCCGGTACCACCGCTGCTGATATTCCCTTTGCTGGTCAGTTTTCCGTTTTTTCCTACAGCAAAAGTAGTGATCGTATTTGCCGTGCCCCTGTTACTGGCGTAAAGGAACTTTCCATCCGCTGAAAGCTGGATATGGGATCCACCGGTTTCTCCTTTGAAATCCGCAGCTACCATGGTTGTTTCCTGGATATTCTTCAAGGAGCCATCGTTATAACTAAAAACGGTGATCTCTCCGGTCATTTCTTTGATCAGGTAGGCGAATTGACCATTGGTACTGAAAACAATATGCCTAGGGCCGCTGCCAGGTTTAACATCTATACTGCTTTTTAAAACCAGGACACTGTCTTTCGACTCCTGGTGATAGGTGTAAAAGTAAACCTTGTCCTCCCCAAGATCGTTTACCACCACATATTTTTTGTCGGGGCTAAACATTACCATATGCACATGCGCAGTGGCCTGTCTCTTTTTGTTGATGCTGGAACCTGTGTGCTGAATATGCTGTTTTGCCGGTGTTAAAGCTCCGTTTGCTTCTCTGCCAAATACAGTGATACTACCACCGGTATAATTGGCAGTAATCACGTTGGATTCATCCGCAATCAGGTAACAGGGATCTGCGCCATCGGTGTTCTGTCTGTTTATAAAGCTGAGTTTCCCTGCGGCCGCATCAAATCCATACGCACTCACCATACTTTTGTCGCCATCTTCATTTACCGCATAAATATATTTCTGATCTTGCGTAAGCGCTAAAAAACTGGGGTTGATCACATTTTTTTCTACACTCACTTGTTTTAACGCGGCAGTTTTAGTGTTGAAATCATAAACATAAATTCCCTCGCTTTTACCCGGAGCAGTGTAGGTGCCAATAATCAGTCTTTCTTCGTTTTGTTGTGCTTGTGCGGATAAGCTTAAAGTTGCGGCCATGAATAGATAAATTAGTTTCTTCATCACAATAAAATTTGTTTAATACTAATGAAGCCCGCATAGTTACATGCAGGCTTCGTAATTATTCTAATAATACAATTTATTTGATCAGATGTTTGATCTGGATCAATTCATGTTCTTCTAAATATCTCCATCTTCCGCGTGGAAGGTCTTTTTTAGTCAGGTTGCCATAAACCACACGGTCTAATTTCACAACTTCATATCCTAAGTGTTCGAAGATCCTGCGTACGATCCTGTTTTTACCACTATGGATCTGGATACCGATTTCACGTTTAGAAGCGCCGGCAACATAAGAAACATTATCTGGTTTAATCAAACCATCTTCCAGTTCTAAACCAAACTGGATTTTGTTCATATCTCCCTGGCTTAAGCTTTTGCTTAATTCTACATGATAGATTTTAGTGATGCCGTTTTTAGGGTGGGATAATTTATCCGCAAGGTCACCATCATTTGTCATCAGTAAAAGACCAGTTGTGTTACGGTCTAAACGTCCTACCGGGTAAATACGTTCCCTGCTTGCCTTATCTACAAGAGACATTACTGTGCGGCGTTCCTGAGGATCGTCGGTAGTAGTAATATAATCTTTAGGTTTGTTCAGCAATACATAAACTCTTTTTTCACGTTTCAGCAATTCGCCATTGTAACGTACTTCGTCTTTGTAAGGATCAACTTTGTAACCTAATTCAGAAACAGGTTCTCCATTTACAGAAACAACACCTGCGGCAATCAGCTCATCCGCTTTACGGCGTGAACAGATACCAGAATTGGCGATGTAACGGTTTAAACGGATCTTTCCATCGTCAGCTGCCTGACTTTCTCTTTTTGCACGCATTGTTGGTGCAGGAGCAGGACGGTCTTTAGAAAAGGATTTTGGTCCCGATAACAATGGGTTTCCGTCTTCTCTTTTTCTGAAAGGTCTGCTGTCTGTACTTCTTGAAGTGCTGCGTTTTTTATCTTCGAAAGTTCTGAATGGTCTTTCACCATCTGAACCGAAATTGTCTTTCTTGATATAACTGCGGCTTTCATTTCTAGGCTCTTCTCTTGAACTGCCTTCTTTAAATGCACGCGGTTTGAAACTTGACGGGCCTCCTGAGCTTCTCGGGCTTTTTGGTCTGAAAGTGCTGTCTCCATCGCCTCTTGGCTTGAAGTTGCTTCTTTCACCGTCTCTTGGTGGTCTTGATTTGAAATCTTTAGCCTCACCATCTCTGCCTGCTCCTGGTCTAAAGCTGCTTCTTTCGCCATCTCTGGGTTTGAAGTTACTTCTTTCACCATCTCTTGGCGGTCTTGCTTTAAAATCTTTAGCATCACCATCACGGCCTGCTCTTGGTCTGAAATTATTGCTGTCGCCATCTCTTGGTGGCCTGGCTTTAAAATCTTTGGCATCGCCGTCTCTGCTTCCTGCTCTTGGTCTGTAATTATCCTTTGCACTGCCAGATTTACTCCTATCTCCCCCTTCTTTTCCCTCAAACTTGCTTTTACCTTTGTAAGAGCTATCTGATGCTCCACGCGGGCCGTTACCTGTTGTGCTTCGGTTTCCCGGTTTGGACTTGTCATCCCGACTGTTCCTGTTGTTGTTATTTGTCATGATACGCTGTTAACCACATAATTAATGCGGGGTGCAAATTTAATAAAAATCGCCGAATTCACACTGTTAATTTTCAGGGCTTTTGATTAATTTAAAATCATGCCTAACGGGTGTTTAAACGTGGATTTATGACCCTAATTCTGTAAAAGGTTGATAATTAGGATTATATATTGTATGTTTGCAGGCGTTTTATAATTGTTCACCAAAAAAAGGAGGAAAATGATAAAGAAACACATAATAACATGTTCAGTAATTTTAGGATTATTGGTTATGGCAAAAGTGTTTGCTTACAACATGCCCCAAGCAGCAAAAAGTCAAAAAAAAGAAGTTAATACCAGTACAAAAAACACTACAAAAACTACCATTACAGTAACAAAGGTCCCGGTATCCCTGATGGCTAAGTTAAATTTTGCAGAAGAATCTTTACCCCTGGGCGACAGGAAGGTAGAGCGAAAAATGAAGAGAGTTCTTGCTGCTCACAGTTACACGCACATTCAAACTAATCGTCTTCACCGAATGGCGGAAGAATGGTTCCCTATAATCGAGCCGATCCTTGCCGCTTACGGTATCCCTGATGATTTCAAATATGTCCCCCTGGTAGAGTCAGGTTTGCAGGGCGGGATGTCTCCCAAAGGCGCAAACGGATTCTGGCAATTCATGCCGGGTACGGCACGGAGTTACGGCTTAAAAGTAAACTCTAGTGTGGACGAACGTAAAAACCTGAGAAAATCTACTATAGCGGCCTGCAAATACATCAAAGAACTCTACGGGATTTTTGATAGCTGGACGCTGGTTGCCGCGGCTTATAATGTTGGTGATAACCACATGAAAAAGCAGATCAACCGACAGAATCAGGATAATTACTTTAAGATGAAACTTAACCGTGAAACTGGTGGTTATGTTTACAAGCTTATTTCGATGAAAGAGATCTTAAAAGACCCTGTACGTTACGGTTACCACGCACCGAAAAGTGTGCTGGCACAGAATACGGTTACAGAGTAAAAGAATATTGACATGCAATTGGGGAGCCGGCACATGATGCCGGCTTTTTTTGTTTCGTGCCTGTCCATTTTCAATATGTTATTCATGATAGGCTATTACAAGAATAATAGGTACTTTTGTGGCTGCAAATTTGCTGTCTTGATTTATAGGATTTCAATAGCGTTTTTTAAAATATATGAGCAAAAATACCATCGACCTGGGCGAGCAAAAAGATGTTGAAGTATACGGTGCCAGAGTTCACAACCTTAAAAATATAGATATTTCTTTTCCACGTAACCAGCTGGTAGTCATTACCGGACTGAGCGGAAGCGGTAAATCTTCTCTTGCATTTGATACGATTTATGCTGAAGGGCAACGTCGTTACATGGAAACTTTCAGTGCCTACTCCCGTCAGTTTATGGGTGGAATGGAAAGGCCTGATGTAGACAAAGTGTCGGGCCTTAGCCCGGTAATTGCTATTGAGCAGAAAACTACAAGTAAAAATCCGAGGTCGACCGTAGGGACAATCACAGAAATTTATGATTTTATGCGTTTGCTGTATGCCCGTACAGCCGATGCGTTCTCTTATAATACAGGGGAGAAAATGGAGCGCATGAGCGAAGACCAGATCCTCAATAATATTTATAATAAATACGATGGTTTAGCGGTGAATATCCTGGCGCCTGTTGTAAAAGGGCGTAAAGGACACTACCGTGAACTGTTCGAGCAGATCCGTAAGCAAGGCTATGTAAAGGTGCGTATCGACGGAGAAATTCAGGATATGACTCCGAAGATGCAGGTGGACAGGTATAAGATCCATGATATTGAAATTGTGGTAGACCGCCTGATGATAGACCGTAAGGATCATAAACGTCTGATCGACTCACTGCAGACTGCGATGCGTGTCGGTAAAGGGATCATCAAAATCAGTGATAAGGAAAACAATGTATCGCATTTCAGCAGGTTCCTGATGTGCCCCACTACAGGGATTTCTTATGATGAACCACAGCCTAATAGTTTCTCGTTCAACTCGCCATATGGTGCGTGTGAGCGGTGTGACGGATTGGGGTATATTTTTGTGGTGGACAAAGAGTCGGTAATGCCGAATCCGAAGCTGAGCATTATGAACGGCGGACTTGCCCCTTTGGGTGAATACAGGGATATCTGGATGTTCCAGGTGATCAAAGCGCTGGCCAAAAAATATAACTTTTCACTGTCTGCTCCGATTGAAAAATTGGGTGACGATATTATCGATATTATCTTAAACGGCAGTCCGGAATTAATTTCTGTAGCTGTAGAATATAACAAGTGGAACGTACAGAACTACCAGATCACGTTCGACGGGATTATCAAATTGCTGGAAGAGCAAAATGAGAAAAAAGGCGAAGGTGCGGTAGATGACATGGAAAACTTCCGTAAGCTGAAAACCTGCCCTGTATGTAACGGGGCAAGGCTTAAAAAGGAAAGCCTCCACTTTAAAGTAGATGGTAAGAATATTTTTGAACTGGCGGAAATGGACATCAATAGTCTGAAGAGCTGGTTTGTGGAGATTGAAACCCGTTTAAGTGAACGTCAGAATACGATTGCCAAAGAAATATTAAAAGAAATCAGGACCCGTCTTGGGTTCCTGTCGGATGTAGGGTTAAACTACCTGTCGCTTGACCGTACGGCAAGAACCCTTTCGGGTGGTGAGGCACAGCGGATTCGTTTAGCTACACAGATCGGTTCGCAGCTGATGAATGTGATGTATATTCTTGATGAGCCGAGTATCGGTTTGCACCAGCGGGATAACGAACGGCTGATCGGTGCATTGAAAAATCTGCGTGATCTTGGAAATACAGTGCTGGTAGTGGAACATGATAAGGATATGATCCTGGAAGCCGACTATGTTATAGATGTTGGTCCGGCCGCCGGTTTACATGGGGGGCAGATTGTTGCTCAGGGCACACCTGCGCAGATCCTGAAATCAAAAACACTTACTGCCGCTTACCTGAACGGAGAAAAGGAAATTACCGTACCAAAGAAAAGAAGAAAAGGGAACGGCCATAAACTATCGATTATCAAAGCGAGCGGGCATAACCTGAAAGATGTATCTGTAGATTTTCCTTTAGGTAAATTTATCGCGGTTACCGGGGTTTCCGGAAGCGGTAAGTCGAGTTTAATTACAGAGACTTTATATCCGATCCTCAACCACCACTTTTTCAGGGCTAAAAAGCATCCCCTTGCTTACGAAAAAATCAACGGGATAAAAGAGATTGATAAAGTTATTGAGATTGACCAGGCGCCGATTGGCAGGACACCGAGGTCTAACCCGTCGACTTATACCGGGGTGTTCTCTGATATCAGGAATTTATATGTACAGCTGCCTGAAGCTAAAATCCGTGGTTATAAACCCGGCCGTTTCTCCTTTAATGTGAAAGGCGGGAGATGCGAAACTTGCCAGGGCGCGGGTATGAAACTGATCGAGATGAACTTTTTACCTGATGTACATGTACCGTGTGAGGAATGTGGCGGCAGAAGGTATAACAGGGAAACCCTGGAAGTACGTTACCGTAGTAAATCAATCAGCGATGTACTGGATATGAGTATAGAAGATGCCTGTACATTCTTTGAGAATATGCCGGTGATTTACCGTAAAATTAAAACACTGAAGGATGTCGGCCTCGGTTATATTACCCTTGGTCAGTCTTCCACTACCTTATCCGGTGGTGAAGCACAGCGGGTTAAACTGGCTACGGAATTGTCGAAAAAAGATACCGGGAAAACGTTTTATATCCTGGATGAGCCTACAACAGGTCTGCATTTTGAGGATATCAATGTGTTGCTGGGTGTGTTAAACGAACTGGTAGATAAAGGAAATACGGTGCTGGTTATCGAGCATAACCTGGATGTGGTGAAGGTTGCCGACTGGGTAATCGATCTGGGTGAAGAAGGTGGTGCTGGTGGCGGAAGGATTATCTTTGAAGGTACTCCTGAAGGACTGATCCAGAACCCGATCAGTCTGACTGGTAAATTTTTAAAGAAAGAAATGGCATCATAAATCTATATATGCAAAATCTGCTTACTTCAGAACAGATGCGCGGGGCTGACGCATTTACAATTGCTAAAAAGCAGATCTCTTCATTAGAACTGATGGAGTCTGCTTCACAAGCGTTTGTAAATGCGTTTACAGAAGAAGTTATTGATCAGACCGTGCCAATTGCTGTGTTATGCGGTAAGGGTAATAACGGTGGCGACGGACTGGTGATCGCCAGGTTATTAAAAGATAGAGGCTATACAGCGGTATCAATTTACCTGATTGATTTTTCTTCTAAAGAGACACAGGAATACAAAGCAAATCTCAACTTATTAAACAGGCTCGGTTTCGTTTCTGCAATCATTAAATCTCCGGAGGAAGCTTCGGGTATAACGGAAAGCGTCATTATTGATGCCATACTGGGGTCAGGCTTAAATAAACCTTTACATGGTGATTACCTGGCACTGGCCAGTATTGTAAATGCGCTGGATCGCAAAGTAATTGCTGTTGATGTGCCTACCGGTTTCCCTGCGGAAGGACCGTTAGCTGAAGGAAGTACCTATCTGAAAGCAGATCTGGTGATTTGTTTTCAACGGCCTAAAATCAATTTCTTTTTTCCTGAATCTGTACAGGCATTATCCCGGTTTCGTGTGGTCGAGATCGGATTAGATCAGGATTTTATTGAAGCGTGCGATTCCCCTTATCAATTGATCAATATGGAGTCGGTCCATAGTTTACTTAAACCACGACCGATGTTTTCCCATAAAGGGACATATGGCCATGCTTTGATTATAGCCGGGCAGCAGAATACTATGGGGGCAGCATTGTTATCTGCTATGGCTTGTCTTCATGCTGGTGCGGGCCTGACTACAGTTTCGATTCCCGCAGCGGGGTTGACGGCATTGAATACAGCCCTGCCGGAAGTGATGTACCTGAGCAGGGAGAAATTACAGCAGACAGCTTCAGCTGATCAGTTTAAAGCATTTGCTATTGGCCCGGGCTTGGGCACAGGAGAAGACAGTGGGGAAGTACTCGGGCATATGCTGAAATTACAGGTACCCATGGTGATCGATGCGGATGCACTGAATATACTTGCGACACATAAAGAATTATTGGAACAGGTGCCTGCCGGTTCGGTGCTGACACCGCATATGAAAGAGTTTGATCACTTATTCGGTACGCACCAGTCGTGGTGGCATCGTCTGCAAACCGCAAGGACTGAAGCCTTCAGGTTAAACTGTACGATTGTACTGAAAAACCAGTATACTTTTATCATAGATCCGCAGGGAAAAGTGACCATCAATACTACCGGCAATCCGGCTATGGCACAGGGAGGTATGGGAGATATTCTTACGGGGATGATCGTTTCTTTGCTGGCACAGGGATATCGTGCTGATCAGGCAGCGTGTTTAGCCTGCTTTGTACACGGTAAATCAGGAGATGAGCTTGCGATGAAACACCGAAGTGTAACGGCTTCTCAGGTCGCACTACAGGTGTCAGAAACAATAAAAGGATTGGTTATATAGCTACCGCACCCTGCACTATCATTTTTTCCATAGTAGGGGAGGCGCTTCCACCGCGTTTTTCGAGCGTAACGGCGAAAGCCTGGGCATCGCCTATGGCTTTCATGGCCAGTAATAATTTCTCAGGTTGTGACTCCGCATCGAATACGCCCAGGTCAACTGGTTTCCCTTTAACGATCGCCCAAAGCTGGTACTGGTGTTTAGAGTCGTTTTCAGGAAGTGACATCCTGGTATTATCCAGCATTACATGCTGACCGCTTTTATGCCAGAAAATGCGCATTTTAGCTTGCGGGGCTATAGTAGTCCCTCCGAGTTTCACTACCGTCCATTTCGGATCATCAGTGATTGCGGCGATTTCCTGAAGATCTTTATTTGCGGCGTTCATATAATTTACCGTACTCGCAAATTTTTCGTTTTCGCTATTCAGGGATGCGATCTGCTGATTGGCTATACCAAGCTTATCGTTCATTGCGTATAACGCGACAAAACTTAAGACCAGCAAACCGACACAGGCAACAAGCGCGAATCTCAAAGACCTGATCTCCGATGCGGAATGGTCGGTATTCAGTTGTACAATTTTCGGGTTATTGGTTTGCGGCTGGTTAGCTGCGGAAGGAGCAATTTTCTCGAATATTTTCTTTTCTAAGCCTGATGTAGGTTTTACCGCATGAAATACCGCATATTTCTCCATCGCGATTTCAATAGCATTGATCTCTTCCCTTACCAGGGGGTAAGCGGCTGCCATGTCTTCAACTTCTTTTTGTTCCATGACAGTTAACTGTCCCAGAACATAGAGTTCAAGTATACCCGTTTCGATATATGCCTTTGCTTCTTTCACTTAATTAAAATGCTTTCTTAATTCCATAATAGCCATCCGGATCCTGGTTTTAACCGTACCTAATGGTAAATTCAGTTCCTCTGCGGCCTCGACATGGGTATATCCCTTAAAGTATACCATGTTTAATACATCATTGAATTCTGGTTTAAGTGCAGTAACCATATCTCTCAAACCCAGTGTATCCGCATTAAAAGTTATCTTCCTTTGCGAGTCAATGAAATCTACGTTATTTTCTATGTCTTGGTTTTTGTTGGAATTTCTGTAATCCTTGGATCTGACTTTATCGATAGAAAGATTTCGTGCCAGATTGATCATCCAGGTGAATAATCGGCCCTTAGTGCTGTCGTAGCTGTCCGCAGAGTTCCATATTTTAATAAATGTCTCCTGCAGTAAATCTTCAGCTACTTCTGGTTGTTGTATGATTCTTGAAATTACGCCTAACAATGCACCGGAATACATGTCGTATAATGCCTGTATCGCAATAGTTTCTTTACCCTTAAGTGCACGCACCAGGTCTTCTTCTGTGAGGGATATTTTTTTAGTAGGTGCCAATATTTGCTAATATACAGATTGTGTAACAAGTTCAAACATGTTTTTGTTTGTCCTTTTGTCCTGGTTTAAAAATCGAACAAATGTTTCTCTGCATGGTAAGATGAGCGTACCAGCGGGCCGCTTTCTACATATCTTAATCCTTTAGCAAGGCCTATTTCTTTATATTTCGCAAACTGGTCAGGATGGATCCAGTCGATCACCGGATGGTGGTTACGTGTAGGTTGCAGATACTGGCCTAATGTAAGAATATGCACGCCATTGGCAACAAGATCGTCCATTGCTTCCAGTACATCATCTTCTGTTTCACCTAAACCAAGCATAATCCCTGTTTTAGTTCTTAATCCAAATTCCGAGATTCTTTTTAAGCATTCCAGGCTTCTGTCATATTTAGCCTGTACACGTACTTGTTTGGTCAGCCTGCGTACGGTTTCGATGTTATGTGACATCACTTCCGGGCGTTCTTCCAATACACGGTAAAGATTATCCCAGATCCCTCTGAAGTCGGGGATGAGCGTTTCGAGCGTAGTCTCCGGACTTTCCCTGCGAATTGCCTGTAAGGTTTCCGCCCAGATAATCGATCCGCCATCTTTCAGGTCGTCACGGTCAACTGAAGTAATTACACAGTGTTTAACCTGCATTAGTTTTACAGAATTGGCGATACGGTTAGGCTCGTCCGTATCTACAGCTTTGGGTCTGCCTGTTGCTACCGCGCAGAAAGAGCAGGAGCGTGTGCAGATATTTCCGAGAATCATAAATGTAGCTGTACCGGAACCCCAGCACTCACCCATGTTCGGGCAATTACCGCTTTCACAAATGGTATGTAACTTATGGGTATCTACAAGGCTGCGCACCTGGGCATACTCTTTACCTACAGGAAGCTTTACTCTAAGCCAGTCTGGTTTACGTTGTACTGTGTTCGCTGAAACAACCGGAAGTTCGATCATGCATCAAAGTTAAGCAATAGGTTTGAATTGTTATAAACATGAAATGTTTGTCTGTTGTAATGTTATGCAATATTTACAGTAAATGAAACGGTGCGGGTAGAAATAGTAGCTTCGACGGGTTGGTTCCGAAAGAAAATTAAGCTAATCTTGTATATAAATTCTTTAATATGGCAACTTCAAAAATAACTTATACCGGCGGATTAAGAACGAGTTCCGTGCACGAAAGATCAGGAAATGAGATCATTACTGATGCTCCTGTTGATAATAAAGGTAAGGGGGAGGCGTTTTCGCCGACAGACCTGCTGGCTACGTCTTTAGGTAATTGTATGCTGACCATAGCAGGTATTGCTGCTGCGGAGCATGGATTTAATATTGATGGTACAACTTGTGAGATTACGAAAGTTATGGCAGAAAATCCGAGAAGGGTAGCCGAAATTATCGCTGATTTCCAGTTTCCGGCCAATAATTATTCCGAAAAAGAGAAAAAAATCATAGAGAGAGCTGCAAATACCTGTCCGGTATTCTACAGCCTTCATCCTGATTTAAAGAAAACTCTTTCTTTTACTTATTAATCACTTCGGCGACTTCATCCGCTGAGATGTCACTATGTGAAGCATCCAGCACGCAATTGCCGTCTTTGATTAATAAAATCTGAGGTGACTCATGATGCACCTGAAATGTTTCAGCTATCTGTGCAGAGATTGCACGGTGGCTGATCAGGTCAAGAAAATATAGGTTTGTGTCTTCAGGAATAACATCCCAGTCGAGTTCAAAGCGTTTTTTCGCCATCATACTTACCGAACACCTGGTACTGTGTTTAAATATTAAACTGTAACCGGGTTTCGATTTGATATCGCTGATCTGGTTCAGATCAGTAATGTTATTCCATTTCATTTATACTACTTTTATGTGAGCCTACTTCCTTCGGCTGCCTTTTGGATACGAGCTGTATGCCGGGCAGATGCGGGAAGAGCATGATTCTAAAATTGTTATTGCAAAAAATACGCCAAGCAATACGATCGCTACCTTTTTCATAAATAGAGTGATTAAAATTTTATGTAGCTAATCTACACTATAATAAGAAAAAAAGCAATTCATAATTAGACAGTTGCTGATAAATGGGACATTTTGATAGCTGTTATTGCAGCTTCATCGCCTTTATTACCATGTTTACCGCCTGATCTGTCTAATGCCTGCTGCAAATCATTGGTAGTCAGCACCCCAAAAATAACAGGTTTGCTGTATTTAACCGACACATTGGTTATGCCGTTTGCCACCGCTTCACAGATAAAATCAAAATGTTTGGTCTCTCCCTGGATCACACAGCCAAGGCAGATCACCGCATCAAGTTCTGTATGTTTTTTTAGCAGGATTTCTGCCGCACCGGTCAGTTCAAATGTTCCGGGAACCGCTACAGACAAAATGTTTTCTGCAAGAACGCCATGTTTTAACAAGGTTTCTAATGCGCCGTTGTACAGGCTGCCGGTTACATCAGCATTCCATTCTGCGACAGCGATAGCAATCTTGTAAGCGCCGCCATCAGGAACTGTAGTATGGGAGAAATCGGAAAGGTTTTTTAATTGTGTTGCCATGGTCCAAAGATAAGTATTACCAATAAAAAAAGGCCGGCATAAAATGCAGGCCTTTGTCAAAATATGTCTTTATAACTTATTTTCCCTGTGCAGCAGCTGCACGGGCGATATATTCATCGATCATCGTTGCTTCCTGACTTGCAGGAAATTCAGCTTTGATTTTTGTATAAGCTTCTTCAGCTCCTTTAAAGTCTTTTTGTGATTCGTAAACCAAACCTAGTTTTTTAAGGAACATCGGTGAAGTAAATTTGTTAGCTGATTTAGCTGCGGCTTTTTTGTAATAAGTGATTGCCTGACTGTAATCTTTCAATTCACTGTAAGCATCACCTAACATACCTAATGCCAATGGATCTGCAACAGGACTTCCTGTTTCAGAGTATTTAGCTAAAACATCAGCAGCTTTTTTATACTCACCTTTACGTAAATAGATACCGCCAAGGTAAAGGTTAGCTAAGTTTGCGGATTTTGTATTGTTATATTCATCAGCAATTTTCTCAAAACCAGGGTAACCTGATTCACCGTTAATAGCTTTATTAGCCAGCGAGTCTACCCCAACATATTGTTCTGCTTTGTACATTTTTGCAGATGCTTCTTCAGCTCTTCCTTTTAAATATACGTTCTGGTACCAGAAGTATATGCCCACCAATACGATAACCGCACCGGCGATGAACAAAAGGCTTTTAGAGTTTTCTTCTATAAAAGAACCCTTTCTAACGTTATAATTTACTTCTTTTTCTGTTGTGGACATTATTTAATAAAAATTAAGGAGTGCAAAAATACATTTTTCGGTCAAAGTAACAACCAATTTTTAGTATTTAAGTAAAATTTTCCCAGTAAGCTTCATTTCAAACCGCCTGAATTATATACTGATAGCATCGGGCATTAAACAAATATATAGATCACATTAATATAACAAAGCTAAACGGTAACTTTGACTGATATTACTATGTGGTTAAAAAACATTACTCTGCTCAATTTTAAAAATTATGCTGATGCTGATTTACGTTTTTCTAAAACGGTGAATGCATTTATCGGTAATAATGGTGCCGGGAAAACAAACTTACTGGATGCGATCCATTATTTGTGCTTGTGTAAGAGCTATTTCAACCCGATCGACAGTCAGCAGATCAAAACAGAGGAAGAACTTTTCCTGATCCAGGGCGATTTTGACCGTCAGGAAAAAAATGAAAAGATTACCTGTGGGGTAAAAAAGAATCAGAAAAAGCAGTTTAAAAGGAATAAAAAGGAATATGATAAGCTGGCCAGCCATATAGGCTTGTTTCCGCTGGTGATGATTTCTCCGTATGACGTTACGATTATTATGGACGGCAGCGAAGAACGCCGACGTTTTATGGACAACGTGATTTCGCAGACGGACGCCCAGTACCTGGACGAGCTGATGATCTACAACAGGCACCTGCTCAACAGGAATGCATTGTTAAAACAGATCGCGGTTACCCGCCGTTACGATCCGGCATTACTGGAAATATTTGATGAGCAACTGGTAAACTGCGGGGAGAAAATATTTAAGAAACGTAAGCAGTTCATGGTGGATTATATTGAACTGTTCAATAAATACTATCAGTACCTGACTGATGATGCTGAGCAGGTAACACTCACTTACCTGTCACAGCTTAATGAAACTAAGTTTGAAACTTTACTGAAAAACGCGGTAGAAAAAGATAAGGTACTGGAAAGAACAACTACAGGCATCCATAAGGACGACCTGATCTTTAGTTTAAAGGAGATGCCGCTGAAGAAATTTGGTTCTCAGGGACAGCAAAAGTCTTTTTTAATTGCGCTGAAGCTGGCACAATATGCTTATGTAGAAAAGTATAAAGGATTTAAACCTTTACTGCTGTTGGACGATATTTTTGATAAGCTGGACGACCACAGGATGTTTAAGCTGATGGAGATGGTTTCACATCACGATTTCGGGCAGATATTTATCACCGATACGGGAAGAGAAAGAGTGTTAAATATTTTTAACCGGATTAAAGTTCCGGTAACTTTGTTCGAAGTAAATAACGGGGCCATACAACATGCGTAAACCAAATGACATGACGCTTAAAGACGCCATCACCAAAATGCTGGCCGTTTACAGGTTAAAAGGGAAGTTTGATGAAACAGGTGTTGTGGCGATGTGGCCGGAAATTATGGGTACCGCCATCGGGAACCGGACAACCCAGATCTATATTGCGCACAAAAAGCTTTTTGTAAGAATCGAATCTTCTGTGATTAAAAATGAGCTTTTAATGGTGAGAACCGGCATCATCCAAAAATTGAATGAACGTGCCGGTTCTGAAGTTATTACTGAAATTGTATTTCTTTAAAATTTAGCTACGTCCGCCGCCGAAAATTTTGCTGATCAACCATATAATTAACGCAAGTACAACTACTACGATAATTACACCCGACCATACACCGGCTTTAAATATACCTTCAATTGCTGAACAGCTCGCAAGCGTAGTCATTAACAGGGCAACAAAGGCTAAGGGAAAATATCTTTTAATGTTCATGATAGTTTGATTTAGATTATTTATGTGAAGACAACAAACTATTTTTGAAATGGTTTTTCAGAATCCTATTTACCATTTATTTTAAGCAAGTCAATTTCAAAAACAAGCGTGCTGAAAGGAGGGATATCCTGACCAGCGCCGCGTTCTCCGTAGGCTAAGTTATATGGAATAAAAAACTTGTATTTCGCGCCAGGTGACATTAACTGTACGCCTTCTGTCCATCCTGGTATCACATGGTTCAATTCGATGGATAAGGGTTCGTTTCTGTCGTAAGAGCTGTCAAACTGTTTTCCGCTTAATAATTTCCCGCTGTAATTAACCAGTACGGTATCTGTAGCCGCCGGTTTCGGTCCGCTCCCTGCATTGATCACCGTATATTGCAGACCGCTTGCTGTAGTTTTTACCGCTGGATTTTTCTTGTTGTTTTCTAAAAACGTTTTTCCTTCATTGATATTCACCGCAAACTTCGCCTGGCTTAAGGTTTTGAACAGGTTGCCGATAGCTTTCTGTGCTCCTTCCTGTGTAAGCAATGTAGGTTGTCCGCCAAAGGCGTCTTTTAAACCTCTAACCAATAAATCATAGTTAAGGCCTTTAACACCGTCATTTTTAAGGCTTGATGCCATTGACATACCAAACGCATAACTAGCTGAATCCAGCGAGGTTTTTGGGCCTTCTGTCTTAACAACCGCTTTACTTGTTTTTCTGATTACGGGTTTCTTTTTGGTCTGTGCGGTTGCTGTGTATCCGCAAAAAGGGATCAGCAAAGCAATCAATAATTTCTTCATTTGTTTTGGTTTCAGTTGATAGTTGGAATTGGGGATTGGTCAGAACGAAAATAAGCACCTTTTCTGAGGAGGTGCTTATTTATAAGTTATTGCGGACAGAAACTAGAAACGTTCTGCGGCAGTAAAGAAGAAATCTCCTTCAATTGCAGCGTTTTCGTCAGAATCAGATCCGTGAACAGCATTTGCATCAATAGATTTTGCGTATTTCTGACGGATAGTACCTTCCGCAGCTTCAGCAGGGTTAGTAGCACCAATCAGTTTTCTGAAATCTTCAATAGCATTATCTTTTTCTAAAATCGCAGCAACGATTGGTCCGGAAGCCATAAAGCTTACTAAATCACCGTAAAAACCACGTTCTTTGTGCACTTCATAGAATTTACCAGCAGTTTCGTCTGTTAGTTTTGTGTATTTCAAAGCAATGATTTTGAAACCAGCAGCAGTGATGTCATTGATAATAGCACCGATATGTCCGTTTGCTACCGCATCAGGCTTAATCATTGTGAATGTTCTGTTTGTAGTCATTTTTGTGTTATTTATTTTGCAAAATTACATTTTATACTTTTAATATGGAACATGAAATATAAAGGAATCATTTTATCATTAAATTAGTAGCTTTGCAGCGAAAAATATGCTATCCCTTACCGAACTAAAATCATTACTGGCTACGCCACAGAAAATCGTAATTACTACGCACCATAAACCAGATGGAGATGCGATGGGCTCTTCTTTGGGCCTATACGCCTATTTAATCCAGAAGGGGCATCATGTCACTGTGATTACGCCTACAGACTATCCTTATTTTTTACATTGGCTGCCTAATAACTCCGATGTACTCATCTATACAGAGGCAAAAGAAAAAGCTGAACTATTGGTTGCCGAGGCATCCCTTGTGTTTTGTCTTGACTTTAACACGTTAAGCCGCATCAATGAACTTGGTGAGGTAATCCGTAGTGCACCTGCGTACAAGATCATGATCGACCATCACCTGGATCCTGAAGATTTTGATGATTACAGACACTGGAGCATCAATGCCTGCGCCGCAGCACAGCTGGTTTATGATTTTATCGTGAACGAACTGCATGATGGCGCACTGATGAATAAAGATATAGCTACTTGTTTATATACGGGTATCATGACTGATTCGGGATCCTTCCGGTTCCAGTCGGCCAATTCTGCGGTTTACCGTATCGGTGCCGACCTGATCGATGCTGGTGCTGAACACTGGCGTATACATCAGCTGGTATACGATAACGCTACAGAAAACCGTTTACGTTTCTTAGGTAACTGCCTGACGAACAAACTGGAGATCTTAAGAGATTTTAATACGGCAATTATTTCCGTTACCGCAGAAGAATTGAAGCGTTTTGAAATCGTAACGGGAGATACAGAAGGTATCGTAAATTATGCGCTTTCGATAAACGGGATTAAATTAGCGGCTTTTATTATTGAAAGATCTGATAAGGTTAAACTATCATTACGCTCTACCGGCGATTTTCCTGCAAATGAGATCTGCAAGAAGTTTTTCAATGGTGGCGGACATAGAAATGCGGCGGGTGGTTATTCTGACAGGAATCTGGAAGATACAATCAGCTACTTTAAATCTATACTGCCGGAATACAAAACACAG
>Ga0247813_10000359_pt1 | contig 46788 bp, 43 predicted proteins | sample UWRJL169409C1_FD_180719 | JGI IMG/M metagenome (GOLD analysis project Ga0247813, IMG submission 180719) | Plant litter microbial communities from Arlington Agricultural Research Station in Wisconsin, United States - UWRJ-L169-409C-1 | ecosystem: Environmental > Terrestrial > Plant litter >... | reverse complement strand
GTCCACGCGGCCGTCCGGGATCGTCTGTTGCAACCCCTCTTCGCGCATCGCGCTGTGTCATCAGAGGCGGTATTTCCTGTGCCGTGCGCGGGACCTCGGGCGCCGCGATGGCCTGCTTCCAGGAGAAAGCAGATGCAGGACCTGCCTGCCGCACACGCTCATTTCGGCTGGTTCAAACGCCGCCGCCAGATGCATGTCGACGAAGTCACCGTCGTTGATCGCCCCATGTTGAAGAAGGCCGTTGGCGCTGCGGCGCTCGGCAACGCGATGGAGTGGTTCGATTTCGGCGTCTACGGCTACCTCGCCGTCACCCTCGGCCACGTGTTCTTCCCCGACAGCAGCCCGACCGCGCAGCTGATCGCCACCTTCGCCACCTTTACCGTGGCCTTCCTGGTGCGCCCGCTGGGCGGCCTGGTGTTCGGCCCGCTGGGTGACAAGTACGGGCGTCAGAAGGTGCTCGCGGCCACCATGATCCTGATGGCCGCCGGCACCTTCAGCATCGGCCTGATTCCCTCGTACGACCGTATCGGCATCTGGGCGCCGGCGCTGTTGCTGCTTGCCCGCATCGTGCAGGGGTTCTCCACCGGCGGCGAGTACGGCGGCGCGGCAACGTTCATCGCCGAGTATTCGACCGACCGCAATCGTGGCCTGATGGGCAGCTGGCTGGAGTTCGGCACGCTGGGTGGCTACATCGCCGGTGCCGGCACGGTCACCGCGCTGCACATGGCCCTGAGCAGCACCCAGATGCTGGACTGGGGCTGGCGCATTCCGTTCCTGGTGGCCGGTCCGTTGGGTCTGCTTGGCCTGTATATGCGCATGAAGCTGGAGGAGACGCCGGCCTTCCGCGCGTATGCCGAAGAGGCCGAGAAGCGCGATCACGAGCGCCCTGGTCTGGGTGCGCTGTTCCGCGTGCATTGGGCACAGCTGCTGATCTGCGTCGGCCTGGTGCTGGTGTTCAACGTCACCGATTACATGCTGCTGACCTACATGCCCAGCTACCTCAGCGTCACGATGGGCTATGCCGAAAGCAAAGGCCTGCTGCTGATCATCATCGTGATGCTGGTGATGATGCCGCTCAATGTGGTGGGCGGCCTGTTCAGCGATCGCCTGGGTCGTCGCCCGATGATCATCGGTGCCTGCATCGCGCTGTTCCTGCTGGCGATCCCGTGCCTGAAACTGGTGGGCAGCGGCAATGATTGGCTGATCTTCCTGGGGCTGATGTTGCTCGGGCTGGCGCTGGTGTGCTTCACCAGCTCGATGCCGTCCACGCTGCCGGCGCTGTTCTACACCCCGGTGCGCTACAGCGCGCTGTCGATCGCCTTCAACGTATCGGTCTCGCTGTTCGGCGGCACCACGCCGCTGGTGACCGCATGGCTGGTGGAGCGCACCGGTGATCCGCTGGTGCCTGCGTACTACTTGATGGGCGCGGCGGTGATTGGCGTGATCACCATGCTGTTCGTCCGCGAGACCGCCGGCATGCCACTGCGCGGCTCCCCGCCGGCGGTGGCGAGCGAAGCCGAAGCGCGCGCCTTGATGCGCAGCGATGAGCCAGTCACGGTGGACGCGACCCAGCCCATGCTGCCCGAAGCGGCGGTGCCGGACTCGGCACGCCCGGCGTAAACCGGGCCCGGGTACGACCTGCTTGCGATGGACTACGGACGGGCGACCAAGCGGTAATGGTCGTCCAGTTCCGGGCCGCCGCCGCGATTGCCGCTGCCGGCGACCACATGCAGCGCCCCGTCCAGTACGGCTGCCTGCATGCCGTGCCGCCCCACCGGCAGCGGCGGTAGTGCTTCCCAACGTTGCGTCGCTGGGTTCCAGGCCTCGACCTGCGCATGTGCGATGGTGTGCGCATCGCTTTCGCCGCCGATCACGACGAGCCGGTCATTCCAGGCGACCGTGGCAGTGCCGGAGCGCGGGGTAGGAAGGGGCGAGGGCAGGGTGGACCAGCGGCCCGAGGCAATGTCGAACATGTCCACCACCGCCACCGACTGCATTCCCGATGCGCCGCTGCCATGGGCGCTGACCCGGCCACCGGCGGCATAGAGCGCACCGTCCAGCACTGCGGCGTGGAAGTGATCACGCGCATGCGGTGCATCCGGCAGCGCCGTCCACCTTTCCGTCGCGGGATCGAAGACATCCAGCCAAGGCACCACGCCACCCGTGTGTCCACGCGTGACGCCACCGACCAGGTAGATCCGTCCTGCGTGCAACGCAACGCCACTGGCACCGCGTGCGCGGCCTGCCGGCAGCGGTGGCCCCGGTTGCCACGCATCGGCTGTCGGGTCGTAGATCCACAGCGTGGGCACGGCGGGCTCGGCCGGGAAATCGCCGGTCAACGCCCCCAGCACCCAGATGCGGCCGTTGTAGGCCAGCGCCTGCGCGTGGTGGAGCTGATCCAGTGGCGGTCGTGCACCGCGCGTCCAGCGTCCGCTCGCGGGATCGAAGATCTCCAAGGGGCGCTCACCGCGTCCCCCCAGAAGGTAGAGCTTGCCGTCGAGCGCGACCAAGGCACTTTCGTGGCGCGCAGTGGGTGGATGCCCGCCTGCATGCTTCGTCCATGTCAGCGCGGCCGCCGGTGATTCGGAGGCGCCGGCTGTTGTCGTCAGGCCGCTGGGAACGGTGTGTCCCGCACAGGCGGCAAGCAGGGCAGCGATGATGAGAGAGGTTGCCAGCAGGCAGGTAAGGCGGCGTAACACCATGCGGGTCTTCCGTGTGACGAACCAGGCGCCAGCGTAGCAAGCAGCGTCCCTCCGGGGTGTCAGCCGCACCGCAACATGCCCCTCTGCCACGCCGGTGCTAGGATCAACCTCACCTGAATCGATCTAAATTCAACGCCATGACAAAAACGGGGACGGTGCGGTGGTTGGGGCTCGCGGTAGGGGCGATGTTGGTGGCGGGCACAGCCACGGCGGCACCAGCGGCACCGGCGAAGGTTGGCGAGCGTGCCTATGCGGCCGTTGATCCGTTCATCGGCACGGCAGGCGAGGGCCACACCTATCCCGGCGCCACAGTGCCGTTCGGCATGGTCCAGCTCAGTCCGGACACCCGTATCCAGCCGCGCGAGAAGGCGTATGGCTGGGCCGCCGGCTACCGGCATGACGACACCAGCATCGTCGGCTTCTCGCACACGCACTTCTCCGGCAGCGGCCATTCCGATCTTGGCGATGTGCTGCTGATGCCGGTGCGCACCGATGCCAGCCTGGAACGTGGCGATCCGGACAAGCCCGGCAGCGGCTATACCTCGCGCTTCCGTCACGATGACGAGCGCGCCGAGCCGGGCTACTACGCCGTCACCCTGGATGATCCCAAGGTGCGTGCGGAGCTGACCACCAGCACCCGCGTGGGCGTGCACCGCTACACCTATCCGGCCAACCAGCCGGCGCGCGTGCTGCTGGACCTGCGTACCAGCCTCTACGACTATCCCGGCAAGATCATGTGGTCGCGCCTGCGCGCCCGTGAGGACGGCACCGTCACCGGCTTCCGCGAAACGCGCGGCTGGGCGCCGGGCCGTCAACTGTATTTCGCGATGCGCTTCTCGCGGCCACTGACCGGTCACGCCTTCCACAACACCGAGACCGACATCGCCTACAAAGGCTTTCCGCCGCCGGGCCACCAGAGCCCGGCCCAGCGTGCGCAGATCGAAGGGCGCCAGCTGGTGGGCACGTTTGATTTCGGCACGCTCGACACGCCCTTGGTGGTGACGGTGGCGATCTCGTCGGTCAGCGAGGCCGGGGCCATCGCCAACCTGGAGAGCGAAGTGCCGGGCTTCGATTTCGATCGCGTCCGTGCCGAGGCGAAAGCGCAGTGGACGCAGGCACTGTCGGTGCTGGATATCGACGCCCCCGAGCACGACCGGCGCAGCGCCTACACCGCGCTGTACCACAGCCTGCTCGGGCCGACGGTGTTCATGGACAGCGATGGTCAGTACCGCGGCTCGGACAATGCCGTGCACCGCGCCGAGGGCTACACCAACTACTCGACGTTCTCGCTGTGGGACACCTACCGCGCCCTGCATCCGCTACTGACCCTGGTACAGCCGGAGAAGCGCAACAGCGATTTCATCAATTCGCTGCTCGAGCACCAGCACAACAGCGCCTACGGGATGCTGCCGGTGTGGGCGTTCCATGGGCAGGAAACCTGGTGCATGATCGGCTACCACGCGGTGCCGGTGATCGCCGATGCCTACCTCAAGGGCATCCGTGGTTTTGATGAAAACAAGGCACTGGCCGCCATGGTGGCCACCGCCAATTACGGCCCGTACGACGGCATCGCGCAGTATCGCGAGCTGGGCTGGGTGCCGATCGATGAGGAAGGCGAAGCGGCCAGCAAGACGCTGGAGTACGCCTTCGACGACTGGACCATCGCGCGCATGGCCAAGGCCATGGGCAACACGAAGGTCGCCGGTGAGTTCGAGAAGCGCGCCACCAACTGGCGCAATGCCTATGACAAGGACACCGGTTTCATGCGGGCGCGCAAGCGCGATGGCAGCTTCCGCATGCCGTTCGACCCGAGCGCGAGCGGTTACGGCACGGACTACACCGAAGGCAACGCCTGGCAGTACTCCTGGTACGTGCCGCACGACGTGGCCGGCCTGGCCGCCGCGCACGGGGGCAGCGACGCGCTGCTGGCCCGTCTGGACCAGGTGTTCGAGGCCAAGGTCGACCCGTCCATCTTCGAGCACATGGAAGACATCACCGGCCTGATCGGCTGGTACGCGCACGGCAACGAGCCCAGCCACCACGTGGCCTACCTGTATGCCCATGCCGGTCAGCCGTGGCGCACCCAGGCCCGCCTGAAGCAGATCATGGACACCCAGTATGCCGACCGTCCAGATGGCCTGGCCGGCAATGACGACCTGGGCCAGATGTCAGCCTGGTACGTGTTCACCGCGCTGGGCTTCTACCCGGTCGCGCCGGGCAGCGGCGAGTACATCATCGGCCGTCCGTTCCTGCCCAAGGCGGCGCTGCATCTGCCCAACGGCAAGACCTTCACCATCGTCACCGACGGGCTGGGCAAGGGCCACGACTACGTCGGCGCGGTAACCCTCAATGGCCAGCCGCTGCAGCGCACCTTCCTGCGCCACGACGAAATCCTGGCCGGCGGCGAGCTGCGCTTCACCCTGCAGGCCGAGCCCAACAAGGCTTGGCCGGGGCAGGGCGCCGAGCAGCCGTACTCGATGTCCCGCTGGCGGGACTGTGGCGCCTCCTTCTGGCCAAAATGGGATTTATGTCCAATTTGGCCAGAAAGGGTATAGTGGGCACATCCCGTCCTGGAGCGTGCCATGACCCTGCCACTGGATCTTCCCGGCCTTGAGAAGGCCACGGCCTCCTCGGTGAAAACCCGCGGCTGGCCCAGCCTGATGCGGACCGTCCGCGAGAAGCAGGCACTGGTGATCACCAACCACAATCACCCTGAAGCGGTGATCGTGGATATCAAGACCTACCAGGAACTGCTGGCCAAGGCGGCTGGCGGCGATGCCGATGAGCGGCCGGGCGAACTGGACCGCCTGCGCGCTGCGTTCGACACCACGCTGGCCAGCCTCGGCCGTGATGGTGGGCTGGGCAAGGTGCTGGGTCAGCCGATCCGCCGCGGCCGCAAGGTCGCCCTCGGCAGTCCGCTCTGACCGATGGGACGGATTCTGGTGCTGGCCGGCGTGAATGGCGCCGGCAAGAGTTCACTGCTCGGCATGTGGCTGGAAGAAGAAGGCTTGACCTGGTTCAACCCGGATACGTTTACCCGCCGCCTGGTCGAGACCGGCTGGGCGCTGGGCGAGGCCAATGCCGCGGCGTGGAATGAAGGTGCGCGGCGGCTGCGGCAGGCGATCGACGAAGGCACCGACTTCGCGTTCGAGACCACGCTGGGCGGCAACACCATTCCGCGCCTGCTGCGCGAGGCCTGCGACCGCCACCACGTTGCCATCTGGTTCTGTGGCCTGCAGAGCGTGGAACTGCACATGCAACGCGTCGCCGCACGGGTCAGCCGGGGCGGACATGACATTCCGGCCGACAAGATCCGTGCCCGCTACGATTCCTCGCGCGAGAACCTGCTGGCGCTGCTGCCGCACCTGGCCGAGCTGCATGTCTACGACAACAGCGCCCCGGCCGATGCCGACGGCGCCGAACCGCTGCCGGTGCTGCAGCTGGATCGCAACGGGCTGCACTACCCGGCGTCAGCCATCGAGCTGCTGCAGACGCCGGACTGGGCCAAGCCGATCGTGATGCGCGCGATGGAGCTGCACACCCCGGCGTGAGCGCTACTGCAATGGCCTGAGCAGCAACAACAGGCTCAGTGCCAGCATGAACACCGCGATGCCCGCATCCAGCCAGCGCCATGCCCGGGGGTGGGCGAACCACGGCTGCAGCCAGCGTGCGCCGAAACCCAGCGTGGTGAACCACGACACGCTGGCCAGGCAGGCGCCTGCCGCGAAGACCCAGCGCGCATCGCCTGGATAGCGGGTGGAGAGGCTGCCGAGCAACACCATGGTGTCCAGATAGACGTGCGGATTGAGGAAGGTAAACGCCAGGCAGATCAGCAGCGTCCGCCGCCAGTCCGCGCGGATGTCAGCGCCGGCATCGAGCCCGCCACCGCCGGACCACGCCCGGCGCGCCGCCATCAGGCCATACACGGCGAGAAAGCCGGCACCACCGAATCGCAGGACCTCCAGCAGCAGCGGGAAGCGCGCCACGGCCGCACCGATGCCGGCCACCCCCAGCAGGATCAGGGCGATGTCGCCGGCAGCGCAGACCGCGACCACCAGCATCACGTGCTGCTGTTTCAAGCCCTGCCGGAGCACGAAGGCATTCTGTGCGCCGATGGCGATGATGAGACCGGCGCCGGCGAGAAACCCGGCGAGGGCGGCAGCAGGAAGCATGGCGATATCCACGGGAGGGGCGTGCAGGGTGCCGCCCGCACCGCCATAAGCCCAACTACAATTCCTGTGGCACGATAAGCCGATCTGATGCGGATGCCGTGAGATGAGCCTGCTCCACCCCCAACTTGCCGCGTTTTCGGCCGTCCTGGAGGAAGGGAGCTTCGAGGCGGCCGCACGCCGGCTCAGCCTCACCCAGTCGGCGATCTCCCAGCGGATCAAGGCGCTCGAGGATCGCCTTGGTCAGGTGCTGATCGTGCGCCAGTCGCCATGCCACCCCACACCGGCCGGCGAGCAGCTGCTGCGCCGCGTGCGCCCCATGCAGACGCTGGAAGCAGAGGTGCTCGCCGACTTCCTGCCTGATGCGGACCTGCCGCATCGCAACGTCTGCGTGGCGGTCAACGACGACTCGCTGGAAACCTGGTTCCTGCCGGCACTGGCGGCGCTGCACGACGCACATGGGTACACCTTCGACCTGCGCGTGGACGACCAGGATCACACCCTGGATCTGCTGCGCGACGGGTCCGCACTCGGCGCGGTGACCGCCGATGCGAAGGCGCTGCAGGGATGCAACGTCTACCCGCTGGGCACAATGCGCTACGTGGCGATTGCGGCGCCGGCGTTCAACGCGCGCTATTTCGGCGCCGGGGTGAGTGCGGGATCGCTGGCGACGGCGCCGATGATCGTGTTCAACCGCAAAGACCGGCTGCAGGCACGGTACCTGCGCAACGTCACCCGCGCCGTGCTCACGCCACCGGTGCACTATCTGCCCACCTCGACCGGCTTTGTCGACGCCGCGGCGCTGGGCCTGGGCTGGTGCCTCGTTCCGGAATCGCTGGCCGCCCCGGCGCTGCAGCGCCAACGCGTGGTCGAACTCGACCCGACGCGCTGGATCGACGTGCCGTTGTATTGGCAGCACGCCGCGATCCGCTCGACCACGCTTCAGCGCATCACGACCGCGCTGCGCGAAGCGGCGGGCAAAGTGCTGCGTGATCCATGACGTGCAGGCGGGCCGTCAGCCCACTGGCTCTTGGATGGGACAGCCGTTGAACCGCGAACGGAACTGACGCGAGGCGGCCATCACCACGCGACGCGCACGTTTCAAGCCCCCCAGCGGCCGGTGCTCGGCGAGCGCGTGCCACGGTGCAAATGCCAGTGCATCCTCGATGCCCGGCGAGCTGCCGGGCTGCCAAGCCTCCTGCTGCGCGATGCTCAGGCGTGCAACGGGCAGGAACGGGCTGTCCGCCTCGGGCCACGCGACCGACGCATCTTCGATCGGCATGCGTTCCACGTCCCGGCACAACTGCACGCGCAATTCCCATTCCACGGGATTGGGCAGGTCGGTGAAGAACGCCACCACCGCGTCACGCTGCGCATCCTCGTCCGAACCGATCTTGTCACCGGTCAGTGCGAGCAGCGCAGGTGAGAGCGGCGCCAGGGAAAACTTGGCCATGTACGGGCCATACAGGAACGGCACCTGGCTGAAGAACGTCTCCCCCAGCGGATGGTGCTGCGGCTCGCCGCCCATGCCTTTCAGCGTGGCACTCTGGCCGCCCACCGCTTCCAGCGCCGCCTCCGCGCCGCGCAGCGTGGCCGAGATCATCCGCTTGGTGCGCGGCATCCGTTCGGTGGTGGCGGCCAACAGCTTGGCCGAGCGCAGGAAGCCTGCCACGCCGGGCGTAGTGAAGGCCGGGCCGTTGACCATCAGGAAATCCTGGCTGTGCTGCTCCTCGGCGCCTTCCGCTCGCGCACCCTCCACACCCATCACCTTGAGCGCTATCGCGCGTGGGGTGGAGACCGAATCGGGGAGCTGCTCGGCCGGCGGGGACGACAACCGGACCAGTGCGTCGTAGCTTCCCGGCCGTGCGAACAGACCGTGGCGCAGCTCCGCCGGCAATCCATCCAGCACGCGCAGCCGCCCCTTCAACAGGCCCTGACCCTTGGCATGGACCGCACGGTGCGCGTGGCCTTCCTGCTCGGCGACGGTCAAGGCCATGCGCGCAAATACCTCGGTCAGCTCGCGGATATGCGTTGCCTCGTCGTCGTCGGCATGCTCAAGCGACGCATGGTAGAGAACGGGTGGGGGCAGGGACATGCAAGGCTCCTCTTTGTCGAACTCAGGCCGCGGCGGCCTTGGCATTGCCGCCACCGGCCAGGGCCAGCAGGGTCAGCTTTTCGTCCGTGTCTTTTTCTTCTTTGAGCGTTTCCAGCAGTAACGGCACCGCCGCCTTGTAGCCCAGCTGCTTGGCCAATGCGGCGATGGTGCCGTAGGAGGCGATTTCGTAATGCTCGACCTTCTGCGCGCCACCAATCAGCGCGGCATCACGTACCGGGCCTTCTTCGATGCTGTCGATCGCTTCCTTGCCTTCTTCGACCAGGCCCTCCATCGCGGCACACTTGATGCGCTTGAGACGGATCCCCAGCAGCTCCACCACCTGATCGATGCGCTCGATCTGTCCCTGGGTTTGTTCCAGGTGCAGGGTGAATGCGGCGGACAGATCCGGATTGGAGGCCGCACGCGCCATTTTCGGCAGCGCTTTGGTCAGCTGCTTTTCTGCGCTGTAGATATCCGAGAGCTCGTGGATGAACAGGTCTTCTGCGGTCTTGATCGCCATGGAGGTACTGCCGGTGGGTGTTGAGCAACCGACGCTAGGCGCGTGGGTGTTAGTCAGGTGCGCTTTGTTGTGAAGGGGGCCTGCACGCTGCTCAGGGCGCATCCCGCCATGCCTTCAGCAGCGGCAGCGGATCGTAGGCGCCGTCGTCAGCGTAGATGCCCCAGTGCAGGTGCGGCGGGGTGCCCTTGGCGTTGCCGGTGTCACCGACATAGCCCAGCACGGTGCCTTGCTCGATCACCTGGCCACGCTCCAATCCGTCACGCCAGTCGTCCAGGTGGGCGTAGTAGTAGCGCTCGCGCGCCGGGCCCATGACCCACACCTGACGCCCCCCCATGCCACTCTCGCGGATGTCCGTAACGATGCCCGGTGTGGCGCTGCGTACCTCGGTGCCGCGTTTGGCGAAGATGTCGACACCGGCATGCGTGCGGTCACGACCACGGGGGGCACCGAAGGTATCGGCGACCTGGCGTGCCGACACCCCGGCCACGGGAACGGGCAGAGCGGTCGGTGCGGGCATCTGGGACAGACGCCAGAGCGCGCGGGGTGATTGTGCGATTGGGCTGTTCCAGACAACGCCCAGCGCCACGACAATGACGGCAAGCACGAACAGCCGCACCAACCAGCCCCGAATGCGACGCGCTGAGGACGGCGCTGATCGCGGCGATCGCGATGAGGGGGTATCAGGGCGCAGGCCAGGACTCCTTGCTGATGAAGATGCGAACAGCGCCAGTGTGCCTCTCTGCAGATCAACATCGTGTGGGCGCTGCGCCGCACGGCTCACGGTCGGCAAGCCGTGCGGCGAAGGGCAGCGCATCAGCTCACCTTGAACACCACCACCGCGCGATTGAGCATTACCGCTTGGTCCTCAAGTGACCTGGAGGCCGCCGAGGCCTCCTCCACCAGCGCGGCATTCTGCTGGGTCACCTCATCCATGTGCACCACGGCCTGGTTGACCTGTTCGATACCCACGGTCTGCTCCTGCGACGCGGCCGCGATCTCCCCCACGGCATGGCGGACCTGCTGGATCGAACTGACGATTTCACGCATGGAGCCGCTCGCGTTGTCCACCAGCGCCACGCCCTTCCTGACCTGCTCGGAGGAGCCGTCGATCAGGGCCTTGACGTCCTTGGCGGCGTTGGCGCTTCGCTGCGCCAGTGTCCTGACCTCACTGGCCACCACCGCGAACCCACGTCCCTGTTCGCCAGCACGGGCCGCTTCCACCGCCGCATTCAAGGCCAGGATGTTGGTCTGGAACGCGATGCCGTCGATGACCGAGATGATCTCGGCAACGCGACCGGAACCGATCTGGATCTCGCGCATGGTATCCATCACATCGGCCGCCGCAGTGCCACCGGCAGAGGCATTCTGCTCGGCCAGCGCCGCCAGTTGTGCGGCCTGGCGCGCATGCTCCGCATTCTGCCGGACAGTGGAGGTCAGTTCCTCCATCGAGGCAGCAGTCTCTTCCAGGTTGGCGGCCTGTTGTTCGGTGCGCTGCGACAGGTCGCTGTTGCCCATCGCGATCTCCGCTGCCGAGGTGGAGATCACCGCCGTACTGGCCTGGATGCCGCCGATGATGCCCCGCAGGTTCCGTGCCGTGGCCCCGGCAGAGGCGAGGATATCGGCAAAGACGCCGGAGAACTCGCCCTTGGCTTCCACGGTGAGGTCGCCATCGGCAATGGCCAGCAGCACCTTGGCGATCTCGGCGATGCTTACATCCGTGACATCGATCAGGCGGTTCAGGTCCAGAAGGATGCCCTTGAAGGCGTGCTGGAACTGGTCCGGTTCGCCGCGCTGGGTGAAGTCACCCTGCGCCGCAGCGCTGGCCAGCCGCTGGATATCCGAGCTGATCGCCAGCAGGTTGTTGCGCATCGTCTCCATCGCGGTGGTGATCACCGCCTGCTCGCCCGGCAATTGGCGCATCTGCACGCTCAGGTCGCCGATGGAGTAGCGGGTGGCAGTGGAGACGATCTGCGCGATCAGGGCCGTATTGCTGTTGGCCAGTTCATTCGTCTCACGGACCAGTTCGCCATACGCACCCGGGAAGCCGGCCGCATCGATGCGGTAACTGCTCTGCCCGCTGGTCTGCCGGGATGAAAGCTCGCGCTGCGCGTTGATCAAGGCAGACAGGCGCTGCTGCATGTTGGCCATGCTGCGCAGCAGATCCGCTGCTTCATCATTACCGATGGGGGTGATCTTCGCGGTCAGATCGCCACCGGCAATCCGGTCGGCGCAGGCGATTGCATCGCGCAGTGGCACGGTCAGACTGCGCGTAATCAGGAAGGCCAGCAGCGCGCTGATCAGCACGGCCACCGTTGCACCCACGATCAGCAGCGCTTTCCCACGGCGGGTCTGCAGCTCCGCATCCGCATACGCGCGGTCACTGTCGGTCTGCTGGAAGGCAATGTTGTTGCGGATGGACGATTGCCATTGGTCGATGGCGACCTCGGCGTCCTCGAAGTGCGCCCGCGCAGCGGTCATATCATCGGCGGCATTGCTGTCAATCACGGCCTGGATCAATGCCCGCGCCGCGCCGCGTGACACCGTGATCTGCTGCAGTATCTGCTTGCCTTCGACCGTGGCAGGCATCGCGTACAGCGCATCGCGTGCCCCGTCGTACGCCTCGCGGAACCGGTGCACGCGCTGCAGGTAGCCGTCATAGCTGGCGACATCGTCTTCCAGCAACAGGCCCTGCACTGCAGCCACCACCTGGGCGTTGGCATCCAGCATGTCGGTGGACAGTCGAATCTTCACCATGTTCTCTTCGACGATCACATCCAGCTTCTGCTTGGTCGCAGCCAAGGCCCAGAGGCCGGATCCGGCGATGATCAGGGTGATCAGAATGAGCGCGGCAAAAGCGGCAGACAGTCGTTGATTGACGCGGAATTTCAATAGGACGTGTTGCATCAGTATCTCGCATGCGATGAAGGAGGCACTGCCCGTGCGTAGTGCAGGGGTAGTCGCGAGGATATCGACGATGCACGCGTCCACTTGATGGGTGTTGACGCTTATTGCGCCGTGGCATTTTGACGCAGGGAAATGCGTCATCCCGACGAAAAACAGCTGCGTCACAGTTCATACGTTGCGCACATGGAATGCGCTGTCGTGAACGCGGGTTCCCGATACATCGTGCATATCGAATGTGATGCGCATCGGGTGAGGGACACCCGAAATTGCGCACCGTGCGTCACTGTTTCCTGCGCGCGTTCGCGTTGCTATCCGACGCTGGACATCGTTGCCCGCTTCGATACGTGCGAGTGGTCTCGCACGGACCACCGCCATGGAAAATCAATCGCTTTGCTGATGCCGATCCGTGGTCCCACCAGCGGATCCCCAGGAGGCTGCAGCCCATCGGACACGATGCAGATGCCGCGGTCATCGCGTACCAGATCTGCGCCATCCAAGGCCTTGCTGATGCCCATCGCCTGCGACAACCGTCCCGGCCCGCTGGCCAGATCGCGATCACGCTTGATAGCGGGGCGCGCCTCGCGGATCAGCGCCAACCCGGCGACGGGCTCCAGTGCCCGCAGCAGTACGCCCCAACCCTGGCCGACGTCGCCACACACCGCGTTCGAGCCCCAGTGCATGCCGTAGCTGAAATAGACATAGAGATGACCGGCTTCACCGAACATTGTGGCGGTGCGCGCGGTCATGCCGCGATACGAGTGCGCCGCCGGGTCCTGGTCACCTGCGTAGGCCTCGACCTCCACGATGCGTCCGGCGCGACCGTCATCACGCACCAGCAGCTTGTTCAGCAGCTCGGGCGCCACCTCGGTCGGGTGGCGTTGATAGAAGCGCCGCGGCAGTACCGTCCACGTTTTCATGACCCTGCACGCAATGGAGACGCCTTTTCCGGTCCGGAACGAGTGCTGACTGTGACGCGACGAGAGTCAATGCACGATCAACGTGACCCCGATAGTCGCGCCGGCCCGATATCGAAAACACGCCGGACACGCTAGAGTCTTCCGGCAGGTCGTTTGCGAGGGTATTGCCATGCCATATCGGAAAAGGGACATCGCCCCGGGTGTCGGCGAAGGTAAACGCCTTCCGGCTGGCCCGGAAACGCCCGTGTTCTGCCGGGCGCGCGAGTATCCTGCCGGCACGATCATCGCGCTGCATCACCATCCAGACCGCCATCAACTGGTCTACGCCGAAACCGGCGTGCTGGTGGTGCAGGCCGGGGCGGGGCGCTGGGTGGTGCCGAGCACGCGCGCCATCTGGATTCCGGCCGGCATGGGGCACAAGGTCAGCTGCATCGGTGCGGTCGGCATGCGCAGCCTGTACATCCTGCCGCAGGCGATTGCCCAGCCGCCGGCCAGTGCATCGACAGTGTCGGTGACGCCCTTGCTGGCGGCCTTGATCCATGCCGCGATGGAGGTGCTGCCACCGTACCGGCCGGATTCGCGCGATGGGCGACTGATGCAGCTGATCCTGGATGAGCTGCAGATGCTGCCGGTGCTGCCGCTGCACCTGCCGCAGCCGACCGACCCGCGCCTGCAGGTGATCGGCCGGCAGCTGGAGTCCACCCCGGAGGATCCGTCCACCCTGCAGGACTGGGCCACCCGTCTGGGGGTGGACGTGAAAACCATCCAGCGCCTGTGTGCACGCGAGCTGGGCATGACCTTCGGGCAATGGCGCCAACAGGCGCGCCTGCTGCGTGCACTGGAACAGTTGGCGCACGGCGAGAAGGTGATCGACGTGGCGCTCGCGCTGGGCTATGCCAGTCCGAGCGCCTTCACCGCGATGTTCAAGAAGCGCTTCGGCCAGTTGCCGAGTCAGTTCTTCCACTGAGGCAGCCGCCTCAGTGCATGTTCGTCTTCGGCAGGAAGGCCGTCGCCAGCCCGAGCAGCGGCAGGTACGAGGTGAAGTGGTAGACCCATACGATGCCATGCACGTCGGCCAGGTTGCCCAGCCCGGCTGCACCGATACCGCCGATGCCGAACATCAGGCCGAACATCAGCCCCGACACCATGCCCACGCGGCCCGGCACCGCCTCCTGCGCATACACCACCAGCGCGGCGAATGCCGAGGACATGATCAGCCCGACCGCCACCGCCAGTACGGCGGTGCCCATGAGGTTGGCGTAGGGCAGGGCGAGCGCGAACGGCGCCACGCCCAGGAAGGAAATCCAGATCACCGCCTTGCGCCCGATCCGGTCACCGACCGGGCCACCGATGAAGGTGCCCAGCGCGACCGAGGCCAGGAAGATGAAGAGGTACATCTGGCTCTGCTGCACAGTCAGGCCGAAGCGTTCGATCAGGTAGAAGGTGAAGTAGTTGGTGAACGAGGCGATGTACACGAACTTGGCGAACATCAGCACCGCGATCACCGCGATGGCCTGGATCACCTTGCCACGGCTCAGCCCGACACCATGGCCCGTGGCCAGGCTCTTCATCTTGGCCTGGCCATGCTGCACGGTCCAACCGGTGAGGCGGAACAGCACCCAGATCGCCAGCGCCGCAGCCAGCATGAACCAGGCGATTGCACGCTGCCCATGCGGAATCACGATGACGGCGGCGAGCAGCGGCCCGATCGCCGAGCCCGTATTGCCACCGACCTGGAACGTGGATTGCGCGGTCCCGAAGCGACCGCCCGAGGCCATCCGCGCCACGCGCGAGGCCTCCGGATGGAAGGTGGCCGAACCGATGCCGACAATGGCCGCGGCGATGAGCAGCATTTCGTAACGGGTGGCCATCGCCATCAGCGCGATGCCGATGAACGTGGCGATCATCCCCGAGGGCAGCAGATACGGCAGCGGCCGCTTGTCGGTGTACATGCCCACCCACGGCTGCAGCAGCGAGGCCGTGACCTGGTACACCAGGCCGATGATGCCGATCTGGCCGAAGGTGAGCGAGAACTCGCTCTTGAACATCGGGTACACCGCCGGCAGAACGGCCTGGATCATGTCATTGAGCAGGTGCGCGAACGCTGCGGCACCGACGATGCGGATCGCAAAGCCCTGGTTGGGGGCGGGGGTGAGCGGTTCGGTGGGGATGACGGGCGGGGCAGCGGTTTCAGTGGTCATGGGGGCACAGTGAGGAACGAGGACGGCCAGGCACGGTGCCTGCGCTGCAGGTGGGCCAGGGGAAACAGGACGCCTAGGGTAGGTCGGCGCTGATGCCCCGTCTCTCGCGAATTGGGCGGTGCTCGTCGCGATCAGGACATTCGCGGCGCCCCCACGCTATTGCATAATCGACCGACCGCCGGAGGGCGCGCCATTCCATTGCAGGAGGCAGGACAGGATGTTGCCGATCAGAACACTGTTGATGGCGCTGCTGCTTTTCAGTCCCACCACCTGGGCGAAAGCGCCTGCCGAATCCGTGGAGGCCGAGCAGATCTTCACCCGCTGGCTGGCGGCCTACAACGACGGCAATGGCGAAGCGCTGCAGACGGTGTTGTCGACCTACGGGATCGACCACACCGCGCAGCGGTATCTGGATATCCGCCAGACCTTCGGTCCGTTCGAGGTGCTGACCAGAACCGTGGAGACACCTGATACCGTCGCGGCCATCGTGCGCGGCACATCGAGCGACCGCGGGGTGCTGATCACCGTGGCCATCGATCCTGACAACAGACCCCGGCTCAAGACGTTGCAACTGGAAGGCGTGGCGATGCCCGACGCCTTCAGGCCCGCGAGGCTTGAGATGCCCGCGCTCATCGCGCAGAGCCGTGCCCGTCTGGACGCGCTGGCAGCACAGGACAAGCTCTCCGGAAGCTTCCTTCTGGCGCAGGACGGCAAGGTGCTGATGGCGTGGCAGGGCGGGCTGGCTGACCGGGAGCAGGGTATTCCGGTCGACAACACCACGACATTCCGGCTTGCCTCGTTGAACAAGATGTTCACCGCGGTGGCGATCCTGCAGTTGGCCGAGGCTGGCAAGCTGACACTGGACGATACGATTGCCCAGCATCTGAAGCATTACCCCAATCCGGCCGTCGCCACCGGTGTCACGATCCGGCAGCTGCTCAACCACACCAGTGGCCTGGGGGAGATCTTCGACGAGGCATTCGAGGCGCGGAAGGCATCGCTCAAAACGCTGGCCGACTATTGGCCCGTCTATGGCGCTGCGGCACCGGCCTTCAAACCCGGCACCCAGGACCAGTATTCCAACTACGGCTACATCCTGCTTGGCTCGATCATCGAGGCGGCATCGGGACAGTCGTACGACGCCTACGTCGAGCAGCACATCTTTGCGCCGGCGGGCATGACTTCCGCGGGAGCGGCGCCCGAGGCGACCCTGGTGCCAGGCCGCGCGGTGCCCTACACGCTGAGCGAGGGCCATTGGGTGCGCGAGACCAAGAGCCTGCCGTTGCGCGGTACGTCGGCGGGCGGCGGTTACAGCACCGCCCAGGATCTGCTCCGGTTCGCCGAGGCGTTGCGCAGTGGCCGGCTGATCCCGGCCGCGGCATTGGACGCGGCCACCTCACCGCAGAATACCAAGGGCTGGTACGGCTACGGCTTCATGGTGAGCGGTGAGGGAGAGCAGCGCCAGTATGGCCACGAGGGTGGGGCGCCCGGTGCGAATGCCGCGCTCATCGTGCTGCCCAGCAACGGCTACGTGGTGATCGGGCTCAGCAATGTCGATCCCGATGCGATGGAGAACGTGGTCAACTTCGTCGGCAACCGTCTGCCGCTGTCGCAGCGCGGCCTCAGCGCCAGCCCAGCAGCGCCGGCAACGACGAGGCCAGCAACGCGATCCCGGACACGGTGAGCAGGCTGAGCACGATCTGCCGGAACCGCAGGTCGCTGATGCCGATGTACAGGCGGGTGCCGAGCAGGGTCGGGATCAACATGGCTGGCGCCACGATGGCAAACATCGGCAGCATTTCGCGGGTGACGATGCCGGTGCCGACATAGGTGCCCATGGTCACCAGCAGCATGGACAGGTTGAAGTTCTGGACCACGGAGCGCTGCACGTCACGCTCATAACCGCGCAGCGTGCACCACAGCGTCGGCAGGGTGCCGGTGAATCCTCCAAGACCGCCCATGATGCCGCCGGCAAATCCCACCACACCATCGGCCGCGCGCCCACCCGCCGTGACACGCGGCAGCTGACGTGACAGCAGCATCGCCGGGCACCACAGCACCAGCAAGGTGCCCAGGATCGCCTTGAGCCAGTTCATGTCGAGCAGGGGCAGCAGGTAGACACCCAGCGGAATCCCGGCCAGCCCACCCATGACAAAGGGCAGCAGGGTCTTCAGATTGAAGCCGCGGCGCACGGTGAAGGCCGCCAGCAGCTGGCCGGTCAGGGCACCGAACACGGAGAGGGTGGCCGCCAGCTTGGGATCCAGCACCCACGCCCAGAAGGAGAGCGCCACCAGCCCGAACGCGAAGCCCGACAGGCCCTGCACAAAACCCGCCACGATGGCGCCCAGCGCCACCACCAGGTAGATCGAATCCACGATGACTCCTTACTGCGCGTCCGCGAAGGCATCCGTCGCGCGCACCAGGGCATCGGCGGTCGCCGGTTCCGTTGCGCTGTGACCGGACACCACCATCTGCAGCGAGGCCTCGGGCCAGGCACAGGCCAGGTCCCACGCACTGCGGGCCGGACAGATGATGTCGTAGCGACCCTGCACGATCACGCCGGGCAGATGCCGGATGCGGTCGATATCGCGCAGCAGCTGCGCATGATCGAGGAAGGCATGGTTGCGGAAGTAGTGCGCTTCGATGCGCGCCTTGGCCAGGGTGTGCAGCGGATCGTCACCGGACACCGCGTCGACGTCGTGTTCCAGCGTGGCAGCGTGATCTTCCCACCCCAGCCAGGCCTGCGCCGCGGCGATGCGGGTCGCTTTGTCCGGGCTGTCCAGACGACGCCAGTATGCGGCGATCATGTCGCCGCGTTCGTCTTCAGGGATATGCGCCTCGTAGGCCGCCCAGCGCTCCGGGAACACCCAGCGTGCACCGCCGTCGGCCTCGGCGAACCAGCGGTTCTCCTCGACGCGGCCGAGATAGACGCCGCGCACGATGATGCCGGTGGCGCGTTCTGGATGCGCCTGCGCGTACGCCAATGCCAGGGTCGAGCCCCAGGAACCGCCAAACACCAGCCAGCGCTCGATGCCGAGCCGGGTGCGGATGGTCTCCACGTCGGCGACCAGGTGCTGCGTCGTGTTGTCACGCAGCTCACCGAACGGGGTGGAGCGGCCGCTGCCGCGCTGGTCGATCAGGACGATGCGATACCGTGACGGGTCAAAGAAGCGCCGGTGGGTGGGCGATACGCCGGCACCCGGCCCGCCATGCAGGAACACCACCGGGATGCCGTCAGGCGTGCCGCACTCCTCGACGAACAAGGTGTGCAGGTCATCGACCGCCACCTGATGGGTGCGGAAAGGTGTGATCGCCGGATAGAGCGTGCGCATGGTGGGGGCCTACGTAAAACTGACCCCACATGATACCGCCCGGGTCCGTCGAGCCGCGTCCGTGACGCGTCACAATGGCGGCGGACTGTCCCTGTCGCGCTGAACGCGTGTCCGGTACGCGCGCACGTTGTCGCCACGGATGCGCCGTTCCTGTGTGCCGGTGATGGTGTCGACCTTGCGATCCGCGCCGGTCACCGGTTTGGCATCGATGGTCGTTTCGTGCTCGAAGGCATGTGATTTATCGGTATTGCGGTAGTACCGGTACAACGCCCAGTACAACGCCGTCGCACCGGCGGGGCCGGCAGCGAGCAACCAGAGTCCACTGTCATCGCTCATGCGGCAGCTACCAGGAAGAAGAGAACGAGGGCTTCAATGATCGTGCCGGTGGTGAGCGCGGCCAGCAGCAGCTTCCACTGCTGCACCGGCACGCTGCCCATGGTTTCACCGGTGCGGCCGTTCACCGCGATGTAGTGCAGCATGCCGCCGTTGCGGCCCGGCTGGTGATACGAGTACAGCCACACCGGCAGGTACATGGAGACCCAGCGGGTGCCGTGCACATCCACCCGCTCGCGCTCCCAGCGCACACCACGATCGTAGCGGCGTACCGAGCCTTCCACCTGCGCGCGGGCGATCGACAGCAGCTGATCTTCCAGGCGCGGGCGCAGCGTCTCGACGTCCACGTTGCGCTTTTCCGAGGTGAAACCGGCCAGATAGGAGGCGTTCCACTTCAGGGCGTTCTTGGTGTCGAACGGCAGGATCGCGTTGATGATGTTGTTGGTGTTGGTCTGCGTATCGAGGTTGCCACGCTCGGCCGAGGATTCCATGGTGAGATCGTCCACGGTGAAATCCACCTGGCGATCCACCTGGTAAATATCAGCGTCGTAGTACGTTTTCTTGTTCTTCTCGGTCCCGCGGGTGTACTGCCGCGTCTGGATTTCGCCTTTGCCGGACACGCTGGCGCTGACATTGCTGTCCACGATCATGTAGGGCAGATAGACGCCGGTGACGTTCTCCGGCGTGAACTGGGCCTTGAACGCCTTGAGCGCGAACAGGCGGCGCTTGTCCACGAACTGGCGGATCCGTGCGACCGCATCGTCCTTGCTGATATGGAACGGCAGTACCGCATCGGGCACCGCGCCGTTGGAGATCTGCTCGTTGACCCCGAACACATGGCGGCACCAGTGGCAGCGCGCGGTCATCGTACTTTCGGTGTTGATGGTGACTTCGGCGCCGCAACCGGTGCACTTGAAGCTCATCAGGCTGGCGGTATCGGCTTCGATGTCGCGTGCACCGGACGCAATGACCGTGCCGCGCAGCTGATCGATCCCTTCGCCAAACCCGAAGGCCTCCTCAACGCGGTCGCCGTGCCATTCGTGACGGCAGAACTGGCAGATCAGCAGATCGCTACCGAGCTTGAGCCGGATATCGCTGGAGCCGCATTTCGGGCAGCGGTTGAGGCCATCCTTGAGTTCTGCCGCCGAGGTGTCCAAGGCCACAGGGTCCGGGGCCAGTACCTCATCACGGATGGGCTGGGGCAGGGTGGCTGGATCCACCGGGAAACTGCCCGGCAGCGGCGGCACATCCCGGGGCGAGCCCGGGTCGGTGACCGGCGCCGCCGGAGAGGGCGGCAACGGCGGCGGGACCGCCGGGATCGGCGGTGGCATCTTGGGGTCGGACATGGTGTCGGTGCGCTCGGTGTCTTACAGCCCCAGCGCCTTGGCCTTGAGCTTGTCGTAGTCGTCCTGGGTGATCAGGCCGAGGTCCAGCATTTCCTTGGCCTTCTTCAGCTTGGCGACCGGATCATCCGCCGCCGGCGCGACCGGCTGCTGCATGCCGCCGACCCCGAGCATGCCCGAGGCCATGCCCACACCGACCAGGCCCGCCGCACCGCCGTTCTCGCCGGCCGACTGGATGCCTTGGGCCACACTGGCCTGCAGGTTGGAATTGCCACGCGAGCCGGCCAGCGCATCGGCGCGCTGCACGGTCTTGAGCAGCTCGCGGGTGTTGGCGTCGTACTCGATCGAGACAATGGCGGTCTTGACGATGGCCAGGCCACGGTCGGACTTCCACTGGTAGCCCTGCTCGACGGCAGCGGACAGGCTCTGCGCAAAGCCGAGCGAATCCTGCTGCAGCTTGGTGATGCGGTTGCCCTTGCCCGGATCGTTGGTATACAGGCTGAAGGCCGGCGCGAGCGAGCCCACCACTTCATTGAACAGCTGGCTGGCGGCGGCGTTGTCCAGATCGGTGAAGTCGAACACCTGGCCGGGCTGCAGGTAGCTGGCCGGTACGAAATTCTTCACGAACAGGATCGGATCGACGATCTTCAGCGTGTACGAGCCGCGCGTGACGGCGCCGACCTGCGTATTGAGGAAGCCATCGTCCCAGTAGATTTCAGACTGCGTGCCGAAACGGTTGTCCGGCAGTTCCTTCAGCGAGACGAAGAACGCCGCCTGCTGCGACCCTGGCTGGCCGCCGAACTTGAAGCGCTCCCAGCTCTGCTTGATCAGCGGGCTGACGAACCCGTCGCCGGCGAAGATCGACTGCGAATTGGTATCGTCCGAGCGCCATTCATAGCCACCCGGTTCGGCGACGAAGCCGGTGATCGCGCCATCCTGGAACAGCAGCAGTCCGTACCCTTCGGGCACGACGATCTTCGAGCCGTTGGTGATGATGTTGGAGGAGGCGCTGGTGTTGGAGCCGCGCCCGGCATTGGTGCCACGCGGCACCGCCGCGAACAGCGCTGCCGTGGAGGGCAGGCCCGTCGGCACGGTGTAGAAATCCTTCCACTGGTCGGCCAGAACACCACCGACTGCCCCTGCCACTGCCTGACGAAGACCCATGACCCACTCCCTGCGATTCGTGGACGGGCACCGTGCCCATCGTGCTCACTGCACTATATCAGCAGCCAGTGCGCCGGTAGTGACCCAGGGCGGGCCAGGGCAGCATGTGCGGCCGCCCGGGGCCGATCAACCGGGCAGGTCGCACTTCAGCTTGCCGTCAACGTAGTACGGCTTGGGCACATTCGGGTTCTCGCTGGTCTTCTCGAAGACCACTTCGAACGAGTCCATATCCGGCGTGCCTTTGCGGTCGGTGCAGGCATCCTGCAGCTTCTTCTTCACCGCCGCGATACCTGCATCGCGATTGGCACCGTCGGCGCTGTTGGTAAGGTTGGCCACGCCGGCAAACGCCACCGGACTGGCGGCGAGCAGGCAGCTTGCGAACATCGCGGCACACAGCGTCTTCATCAGCACTCCTTTCCATGATCGCGACCCATGACCGGTCGGGGATGGTCAGCATAAAGAGCGTGGGTTAAGACCATGTGGCGTGGTGGATGTGCAGGCCATCGCGACGGCCTGCACGGTGTCTCTGCCCGATTCAGGCGCTCGTGTGTGTGTGGTAGATCTTGCTGACGACCGTCCAGCGACCCGCCACTTTCAGCAGATTGAAGAAATCCGTGAAGCGGAAGCCGGAGATGTCGTCGGTATCGACCCGGGCACTTGCCGCGGTGCCGACGATGTCGATGCGCGCGATCGCCGCGCGTGCCTCAGGCGATGGACGAAATACCGTGTCGATCGTGTCGAACAGACCCTGGATGGGGCCGCCGACGAGTGCATTGTCTGCATCAATGCCGAAGATCGTGGCCTGCTCGCTGAAGGCAGGTTTCATGATGCTGCTCTTGGCCTGTTTGCCGCCCTCGTTGTACTGATTCAGTACGTCGACGATGGCGTTGTAGTCCTGCACGTAGGTCGAATTGCTCATGGTGAATCCTCTGGGGGTTGGGATGTGGTCTGGGGGAGGGGGCGCAGCATCATTCGGTTGCAGTGGGCCAGTCGGTGTAGCCCTTGGCGCCGCCGCCGTAATAGGACTCGCGCGGTGCGATGGTCAGCTGCGTACCGCGGCGAAGGCGTTCGACGAGGTCCGGGTTCGAGATGAACAGCCGACCGAACGCGACCGCATCGATGCGGCCCTCGGCACGCCGCGAGATGGCCATCTCCAGGTCGTAGTTGTTGTTGCCGATGAAGGCGCCGTTGAACGTGGCACTCAAGGCATCCAGGTCGACGCCCTCCGGAACGCTGCGCGAGGTTGCGGTCGCGCCCTCGACAAAATGCAGATAGGCCAGGTTGAAGCGGTTCAACTGTGTGATGAGGTAGCCGTAGGTCGCCATGACGTCGCTGTCCGTCGGCGTGTTGCCCGCGTCCGGGGTGACGGGTGACAGGCGGATGCCGACGCGGTCACTGCCCCAGATGTTCACGACCGCCTCGGTCACCTCCAGCGTCAGCCTGGCGCGGTTCTTGATCGAGCCACCGTAGCCATCGGTGCGATGGTTGGTGGAATCACGCAGGAACTGGTCCAGCAGATAGCTGTTGGCCGCATGGACTTCCACACCATCAAAGCCGGCGCGCTGTGCATTGCGGGCAGCCAGCTCGAACTGGGCAACGATGCCGGGGATCTCATCGGTCTCCAAGGCGCGCGGCATCGAAACCGGCACGAAGCCATCGGCGGTGTAGGTGTTGCCTTCGGCCTTGATCGCCGACGGCGCGACCGGGGCCTGGCCGCCAGGTTGCAAGGCCACGCTCGAGAACCGCCCGACGTGCCAGAGCTGGCTGACGATCTTTCCGCCGGCGGCATGCACCGCATCGGTGACCTGTTTCCAGCCGGCTACCTGCGCATCGCTCCAGAGGCCGGGTGTGGCGGCATACCCGCGCCCTTGGGGCGAGATGTTGGTCGCCTCGGCGACGATCAACCCGGCACTGGCGCGCTGGGCGTAATACGTGGCGTGGAGCGCATTGGGAACACCGTCTTCGCCGTAGCGGCTGCGGGTGACCGGCGCCATGACGATACGGTTGGCCAGCTGGAGTGCACCCATGTGGGTGGGGGCGAAGAGATCGGAACGGGACGTGTTGTCCATCATGGAAAGCGAACCTTTATATGTGACCGGTCGTCTAGTAGCCAGATAAAACCAGGTCACGACAGCAGGGTGCGTGACGCGGCCAGTGCGGTGTCGAACGGGGCCGTGGAGTCGTTGAGCTTGGCCAGCAGCGAGGCGCCCAGCCAGAGTTGATACAGCGATTCGGCCAGCTCCGGGGCCGGGACGGCCGGGGAGATGGAGCCATCGGTCTGACCGCGTGCGGCGCAACGGGTGATGCGCTGGATGATCGCGTCGGTGCCCTTTCTGAGTACCGTGCGCATGTCCTCGGACAGATCGCACATCTCCGGGCCGAGTTTGACCACCAGACACTTGTCGTCGGGGAAATCCGAGCCCTGCGTCTCTTTCCAGTACTGGAAGTACGCCACCAGGCGCTCCGCGCCGGCGCCCTCTGCGGTCAACAACCGATCGACCGTGGTCAGGTATGCGGAGAAGTATTCGTCCAGCAGGGCCAGGCCGAACTCTTCCTTGGATTTGAAGTAATAGTAGAACGAGCCCTTCGGCACTCCGGCAGCCGCGACGACCTCGGCCAGGCCTACGGCCGTATACCCCTTGCGGGTCATCAGCGCCCGGGTGACGTCGAGAATGTGCTGCCGGGTTTCGTGGGCGGGCTTCTTCATGGCCCTGACGATACGCCGCATCTGACCGGTCGTCTAGTATCGTCAGTGACCCGGGCGGGCAAGCATTCAGCCCCGCCCAGCCGCCTTCCTGACCTCGGCGGCGACCCGTGCCTTGATCCGGTCCACCTCTGGACTGTTCGGGCGGGTGTAGTCGAAGGCCTGGATCAGAAACACGGTCTGGTCGCCTGCGGTCACGCAATAGGCGACCAGCGAGCGGCCGTCTCCCGGTGGGGCGGAGACATGCACCACCAGGGTCTTCTGGTCCTGGTCCACCCGGGTGGTGTAGCCAACGGCAGTCGCACCACGCGACAGGGCGCTGCGGCAGGCCTGCAGGCTGAGCGTCTTGGCCGGGAAGCGGTCGACGTCGTAGCCCAGACTGAAGTCCTGGGCGCCCGCCGGCCAGATCCCTGCCACCGAGGCCATGATGGCAAGTGCAGCGAATGCTGTATTTCTCATGCGTATCTCCTGTGCAACCGCGTTGATGAAGCTGCGAAGTGCGTTACGTGCGTACGAATATCTCCACCCGGCGATTCATTTGACGTCCGGCCGGGTTGTCCTTGCCGTCCAACTGGTTGGGGGCGACCGGCTCGGATTCACCGAACCCCGTGGCCGTGGCGTCCTGGGCCGCGCCGCGCTGCCTGAGCGCGTTCACCACCGACGACGCACGGCGCTCGGACAGCGCCTGGTTGTACGCGTCATCGCCCTTGGCATCGGTGTGACCGCGGACGTCCATCCGTTTCGCACCCACCCCGGTCAGGGCAGTGGCGAGCGTATCCAGCAGGTGGCCGGCATCGGGCCGGATGTCGTGCTTGTCGAAATCGAACAGCACGCGGTCGTTGAGCGTGATCAGGTAGCCGCACGGCGCGCCCGGCGGTGCGAATTTCTTCAGCGGTGGGAACCGACCGGCAGGCTGCAGTCGCGGCATCGGCGGCATCTTCACTGCCCGTGCGGGCGGGCCGATGGTGCCGGTGCCGTCGCCATGATTGGTGATCAGGCCCGCCTCGCCATTCCACGTGCCCGAGCCGTCCGCATTGATGCGCAGCAGGCCCTGCGGGCCATTCCAGGCGCCGCTGCCGTCGCCATTGTTGGTGATCAGGCCGCTGTCGCCGTTCCAGGTCCCTGCGCCTTTGCCATCCAGGCTGATCAGGCCGGCAGGGCCGTTGTAGGTGCCCGAGCCATCGGCCTGCACACGGATGATGGCGCCCTCGCCATCGCCGCTGCCGCCCGCCGTGCCGTTGATGGTGCCGCTGCCATCGGCATTGACGCGGACCAGACCACCTTCGAAATTGGCGGTGCCGCTGCCGTCGGCATTGATGATGAAGATGCCCTCATCACCGTTGCGCATCAGCTGCCCCGACTCGTCCACGCGGGTGATGCCCCCGTCATTGATGAGCGCGCCACCGCTGCCACAGCGGGCAGGGGAGACCGTTATGCCGGCGACCGGGTCCAGGATCGACTGCATCGAGGTTTCCAGCGCTCGCTGGGCCGGCGTCACCCCGATGATGTCCGGGACGACGATGTTCGGGACCACGGGAAAGGCGGGCACGTCGCTGGGCGCGTCTTCGTCAGCGACCGCGGAAGATGCCGTGACTGCGCTGGGAGGGCCGTCGGGCGGGACGGCGGCAGCCCCATCGGGCGCCTGCGGGGCCTTGGAGCAGCCTGCCATGCAGAGCAGCAGGAGGGGAATGATCGGGAAGGGCAGTTCAGCGTTCGATGGGCGCATGAATCCGGGAGGTCCGCGATGATGACTGGCAGCGAGTCTTGTCCAGCCGGCCTTGAGATCGCGTAAAGCCGCAGCGCCCACACGTGGCGCCCGTACGGCGCGCAGGGGTTGCATCCAAACCGCGCGGCCGTCCGTACACACGTCCATGAAGCCCATGTCCCCGATCTGCCGGAACTCGCCTACGATGGACACTGACCCGTCCACCGCCAGGATGACGCCGTTCGAGGCTGCCCGGATGATTGCCGTTCCCGCTCAACCCAACCCGGAGCTGAAAACCTGGGCGGCCGACATGGCCGGCGTCGCCACGTCGCGCGATCGAGAGTGCTTCATGCGCATCTACGATCACTTCATGCCGCGCCTGTGCCGCTACCTGAGTGGGTTGGGGGCGCCCGATGGCGTGGCCGAGGATCTGGCCCAGGAAGTACTGCTGAAACTGTGGAACCGGGCCGAGCTCTATGATCCGGCGCGCAGCAGCCTGGGCACGTGGCTCTATCGGGTGGCGCGCAATCTGCATATCGACCGGGTACGTCGCGAACATATCTGGGTGCATGCCCATGAGGTGGTCGAGCAGGCGGCGGAGGAAGAGGACGGCGGTGGCTCGCTGGCCGAACGGCATACCGAGCACGTCAGGCTCAAGCAGCGGCTGGACGAACTCTCCGCAACGCAGGCCCGATTGATCCGGATGTCCTACTTCGAAGCTAAAACCCACGCCGAGATCGCCAACGAGCTGCATATGCCACTGGGCACCGTGAAATCCCATATCCGACGTGCGTTTCTTCAGCTGCAGTCCTTGATGGGAGAGCGGCAGTGAACCCTCGTCACCATCTGGATCCGACCACCGTCCTGGGCTTTGCCACCGGGACCTTGGCCGCGGAAATGTCCGTGGTCGCCGCCGCGCATCTGGAAGCCTGCGCCCACTGCCGGCAGCACCTGCGCTCGGCCGAACGGGTAGGCGGGCTGCTGCTGGAGCAGCAATTGTCGCCGCCTTCGGCAGAGGATCGCCAGGCCGCACTGCGGCAGACCATGCTGGAGCGCCTGGATACTGCCGCGCCTGCGGGTGGCGTGCATGACGACACGGTGGCCCGCAGCGCCGCTGGTCACGATCCGGATCAACTGCCGGCCGCGCTGGCACCGCATTTCGGGACGTCCTACCGCTCGCTGAAATGGCGCTGGATGGCGCCGGGTGTCTACTGTATCCGTGCACCGGCGCACCCGTCGTTGATCATGCTCAAGATCGCCCCCGGCAAATGCCTGCCCATGCACAGCCATGGCAACAGCGAGCTGACCCAGATTCTCCGCGGCGCCTATGACGATTCCCTGGGGCATTTCGCCCCCGGCGATGTGGCCGATCTGGACAGCGACGTCGAGCATCAGCCCGTGACCACCCCCGGTGTGGCGTGCATCTGTGTGTCAGCGCTGGATGCGCCGCTGGTCTTCAGCGGGTGGTTCGCGCGCAAGCTGCAGCAGGTGTTCAAACTCTGACGGGGCGCGGTGTGATCGCGGCCTGTTCGAACACCTGCACCACCGCGGCCGGCGCCATGGGCCGGGCAAGCAGGTAGCCCTGGACTTCGTCGATCCCCATCGCGGCCAGTACATCCACCTGCGCCTGATGCTCGACGCCCTCGGCCACGGTGAGGTAGCCCAGCTCGTGGGCCAGATGATGGATGGCCGAAACTTTGGCGCGCGCGCGCGAGCTGCTGGCGATGCCGTCGATCAGTGACTTGTCCAGCTTGACGGTGTGGATGGGAAGGTCGGACAGGTAGCTGAAATTGCTGTAGCCACTGCCGAAGTCATCAATCGCCACCGTGATGCCGGCCTGTGCCATCGCCGCGATGTGGCCGATGGCCGGAGACCCCGGACGCAGCCATTCGCCTTCGGTGATCTCCAGTTCGATCATCGAGAACGGCAGCGCCCTGTGCTCAAGCTTGCTGCGGATGTCATGCCAGGCCGAGGCATTGGACAGATAACTGCTGGACAGGTTGATCGAGACCGGAATGTCCTGCCCTTGGGCGCGCCACGCCCGGACCTGATCCAGCGCCGTGTCCAGCACCCAGTTGGTCACCTCATCCATCAGTGCGGTCCGCTCGAAGACCGGAATGAACTCGCCCGGGCTGATCGGCCCCAGGGTGGGGTGGTTCCACCGGATCAACGCTTCGGCCGAGACCGGGCGCCGACCGTCAAGGGTGAAGCGCGGCTGGTAGTCCAGATGGAAGTCGCCGTTCTGCAGACCGCGTTCGGCATCCGAAGCCAGGCGGTAGGCGCGGTGCATCTTCTCGTCGCGCTGTGCGGAATACCAGCAGAATGGCTGCCGCGCGTCGAACGCGCCATGCATGCTCACCAGCAGCCGCCGCAGCAGGTCGTGGCTGTCTTCTTCATCCGGATCGACCGCACAGATGCCGGCATGGAAACGGGGGGACATCGGGACCGCGGCGGCCATCAGCGGGCGCAACATACGCGTTCTCAGCTCCAGCACCAGGCTCTCGACGTGGCCTGCGGTCGGCATCTCGACCACGAAGGCGAACCGGGTCACCCCGACGTGGTACACGGTCGCGACGTCCTCCAGCGCGGTGCGCAGCCGGACGCCGGCACGCCGGATCAGGGCTTCCAGCGGGCGCAGGCCCAGCACTTGGCCGACCTGGTTGGCCCGCGGAATGTCGAGGATGTCCACCGCAACGGCATACGCCGTTCCTTCGGCGCATCGCGCGAGGATGCCGGGCAGATCCGCATGGAACTGGTGCCGGCTTGGCAGCCCACTGGTCGGGTCGAGGTTGCCGGAAAGGTTGCGTAGTTCCAGTTGCGCGATCACCAGCTCGGCCAGAGTGGCCAACTGCTCCTGATCGCGCTCGTCAAAGGTGCGCGGGCGGGTGTCCATGACGCACAGCGCACCGATGGCCACGCCATTTTTAGCCACCAGCGGCGCGCCCGCATAGAAACGCAGGTGGGGACTGTGCGTCACCAGCGGGTTGTCGCGGAAACGCGGATCCTGCTCGAGGTCCGGGACGACCAGAACGCCGCCGGAGGTGACAGCGTGGGCGCAGATCGACGAGCGCATGTCGGTCTGCGCCATGGGTAGACCGATCCGGGAAATGAAGCGCTGCTTCACATCCCCCAGGACCGAGACGAAGGCCACCGGCGCGTTGAACGTGTAGCCGGCAAGCGCGGTGATCCGGTCCAGCGCGGGCAACGACGCCACGCCGTCGACCTGCATGGCGCAAAGCACCGCGCGTCGTTCATCCAGGGGGGAGGGTGGGGGGCTCATTTCGTATCGACTGGGGGCGGGGCGCGAGCGGCCGTCTGTCCACTCTATACGCACCGAACGTGGTTCCGGATGCAGTTACCAGTCGGTCGGCGCGTAGTCCTTCAGGAACTGGCCCCAGACGTGTTCGCCGGTGTTGAACCCGTGGATGATCGGATCAACGATGCGCGCGGCGCCGTCGACGATATCCAGCGGCGGATGGAAGCGTTCTTCCTTCACCTTCTTGGCCGCGATATCCGCCGGATCCTCGTCGGTCACCCAGCCGGTGTCCACGCTGTTCATGTGGATACCGTCGTTCTGGTAATCGGCCGCCGAGGTGCGCGTCATCATGTTCAGCGCGGCCTTGGCCATGTTGGTGTGCGGGTGGCGGGTGGTCTTGAAGTTGCGGTAGAACTGCCCCTCCATCGCCGAGACGTTCACGATGTGCTTGTCACGCTCAGGCGTGCGCAGCATCAGCGGCTTCAGGCGCGCATTGATGATGAACGGCGCGATGGCGTTGACCAGCTGGGTTTCCAGCAGTTCCACCGACGGCACTTCGGCCATCAGCATGCGCCAGGAGTTGCGACCGCGCAGATCCACCTGCTGCAGGTCCTGATCCAGCCGGCCATCCGGGAACAGATGCTGCTGGGCGACCAGCTCGTCCTCCAGCAGCGGCACCTGCGACAGCTCGGCGGCACGGGTCAGACCATTGGCGGCGTTGAAATCACCCCCCTGGACCACGGGCAGCGCGGCCGAGGCGGTGGTGCCGAGCAGTTCGGCACTGCGCAGGCCCTCGTAATCGCCGATCAGCTTGCGCAGCGTCTCGGGCACCTCATGCAGCGCGGCGGTTTCGCCGGCCATCATGTGCGCGTAGAACTGCGGCGGGCGGCGCACGGTCTGGCAGGCGTTGTTGATGATGAAATCCAGGCGCGAACGGGTGGCCAGCAGCTCGTTGCAGAAGGCCTCCACGCTCGGGGTATGGCGCAGGTCCAGACCATACACCTGCAGGCGGTGGCCCCACACGCCGAAGTCCGGCTCTTCGGCGTAGCGCGCGGCCGAATCCCGCGGGAAGCGCGTGGTCACGATCAGCTCGGCACCGGCCCGCAGCAGCTTCAGGCCCGCCTGGTAGCCGATCTTGACCCGGCCGCCGGTCAGCAGCGCGACGCGCCCGGTGAGGTCCGCTGTCTCGGTGCGCTTGACGAAGTTCAGCTCGGCGCAGGCCGGGCACATCTGGTCATAGAAGTGGTGCAGCTGGGTGAACTTCTGCTTGCACACGTAGCAGTGGCGCAGTTCCGGGGAATGCACGGGCTCTGGCGTGGGAGCGGCATTCTCGCCGTTGGAGGCGTCATGCAGGCCGGCCGCATGCGGCGGGAAGTAGTTCGGGGTGCTGAACACCGGCTTGCGGCGCAGGGCGCGGATACCGGTCTGGGCCAGCAGCGCCTCGGACTTGGCCACCTTCTCCTGATGCCGCGCCTTGGCCTGCTGCTTCAGCTTGGCCCGGCGGGCCTTGGGCTCGGGGTGATACACCTTGGCCACCACCTGGTGCAGGCGGACGCGATCAGCCTCGGGCAGCGTATCGAGCACGCTGCGGTCGGCTTCGATGGCCTCCAGCAGGTCCAGCGCGGTGCGCAGGCGGTCGGTCAGGGGCAGGTCGTCGTCGGCAAGGGGCAGGGCGGTGGTATTCAATTCGGATCCGGAAAGCAGCAGGAAGACAGGCATGGGGCGCCGCGCGACCACCCCTGATGGGGGCATCCGCCAGCAGCCCGGAGCATACGGTGGGTGGCTATTGTCCCTGATCCTGCGCCGGGTTGCTTTATTGACGCGCCGAACCTGAATGGAGAAAGCGTGTGCGGGCCCATTTCAGGGTCACACCGTTCCGCTTGCCCTTGGGGACCCGCTTCATGACGGCCTACCGCTTCGGTGGCGGGTCGCGCGCGGGCTCTGCCGAGGTTTCTGTGCCATGCCCGGAATCCTGCGTTTCGGAAGCCGCCGTTCCACTGCCACCCCCGGGGACGTTGCGCGAGGACGCGTTGCCCGCCGGCGCAGGTGCAGGCTGCTCGATGGCATCGGCGTGCTTGCCCTGATCGGTGGGCTCGGCCTTGTTGCAGCCCGCCAACGCCATCGCCGCAAGGGCACTGAACAACACGGTTCGCATGGCGATTCTCCGGACAGTGAGACGAGCCCGGTTTGTAACGCCGATGCCGTGCGCGATGCGTGAGTCATCACTTATCACTCCGTGATGACAGACAGGGGGAGTAGCCTTGTCGCCGTCGAAGCTTAGCCGTTCCGTGGTCTACGGGCGGGGAGCCGGCGTGTTACGGAGCAGAGTTCACATCATGAGTATTCCCGAGGGATTGGACGAGCATCGTCGGGGGCAAGGCCTCACACGACGAGGCTTCCTTCTTGCGGTCGGTTCGGTTTCGCTGCTCGCAGCCTGCCGTGACAAAGCGCCTGCGGTGGCAGCGCCGGCTGCAACGGCGCCTGCGGCCAAGACCGATACTGCCTTCCTCGACCTCTCTCATGCCCTGACCGGCAAGACCGATCTGGACCCTGCCACGGCCGACCGGATCGAACAGGCGTTCGCCCATCTTCAGCCCGAGTTGCATGCGCAGTTCCCCACCCTGGTCGCACTGGCAGGGCAGGTGACTGGCGCGCAGGCACTGATCGCGGCGGCTGGCGACGCGAAACCCGCCGCGTTGGCCATCATCACCGCGTGGTACACGGGCACCGTTGGCAAGGGCGTGCACGCCGTGACCGTGTCCTACCGCGATGCGCTGATGCAGCGCTGCGTGGATGACGGCCTTTCACCGCCGACCTACGTCCAAGGCGGCCCCGCCTGGTGGACCGCTGAGCCGCCGGCCCCGATTCGAGCACGCGCCTAAGTCAGCGCGGCCATCTCTCTTCTGTTCTAGATCTGGATTCCTCTCATGAAAGCTCCGGTTTTCCGTGATGGCGACGCCGATGCCGACGTCGTGATCGTCGGTTCTGGCGTGGTCGGTGCGTTGATCGCCCACCAGTTGGTGCGTGCTGGCAAATCCGTGCTGGTGCTCGAAGCCGGGCCGCGCTTGAATCGCGCCGACGTTGTTGAAAACTGGCGCAACGTCAGCTTCGAGCGGCGCATCGGCAGCGATTTCCAAGGGCCGTTCCCGCAATCGAAATTCGCGACGGCGCCACTGTACTTCCCGGCCAACGATTACGTCGGCCTGACCGGCCCCGATGCCAGCAGCTTCCATCAGGGCTTCATCAAGGCGGTTGGTGGCACGACCTGGCACTGGGCCGCCTCCTGCTGGCGCCACCTGCCGGTCGACTTCAAGATGCAGTCCGCCTACGGGGTCGGACGCGATTGGCCGATCAGCTACGAGGACATCGAGCCGTACTACTGCCGCGCTGAAGAGGCCATGGGCGTCTCCGGGCCGAATGATCCCGCGCAGCAGAGCCCCTCGGAGCGCTCCAAACCGTATCTGGCCGACATGATTCCGTGGGGCAACGGCGACACGGTGTTTGCCGAAGTGGTCAATCCACACGGCTACAACCTGGTGCCGATTCCACAGGGGCGCATGATCAAGCCCTGGAATGATCGCCCCGCGTGCTGTGGCAACAACAACTGCCAGCCGATCTGCCCGATCGGCGCGATGTACAACGGCGTTCATACCGTCCAGGCCGCCGAAGCCCTGGGTGCCAAGGTGCTGGCCGAATCGGTGGCCTACAAGATCGACACCGACGCGCAGAACCGGGTGACCGCCATTCACTGGTATGACAGCGACAAGGTCAGCCACAAGGCCACCGGGCGCAGTTTCGTGATCGCCTGCAACGCGCTGGAAACGCCGCGCCTGCTGCTGCTGGCCGCCAACGAACAGAACCCGAACGGCATCGCCAATTCGTCCGACCAGGTCGGGCGCAACATGCTGGACCACTCCGGCTTCCACTGCTCCTTCATCGCGGACCGCCCGATCTGGCTCGGGCGTGGCCCGGCGCAGTCCAGCTGCATGGTCGGGCCACGGGATGGCGCGTTCCGGTCGGAGTATTCGGCGACCAAGATCATCCTCAACAACATCAGTCGGGTGGCGATCGCCACCGACCAGGCACTGAAGATGGGGCTGGCCGGTGAGGCGCTGGATGCGGAGATCCGACGCCGCGCGATCTACGGGGTGGACCTGTCGATCAGCCTGGAGCCGCTGCCCGACCCGAGCAACCGGCTGACGCTGTCCACGACCCGCGTCGATGGCCATGGCCTGGCCTGCCCGGACATCCATTACTCGCTGGGCGACTACGCGCGCAAGGGCTACGACAGATCCTGCGAGCAGCTGCGGCACATCGGCACGCTGTTCAACGCCGAAGAATTCGTGATCACCACGGCGCTCAATGCCAACAACCACATCATGGGCTCCACCATCATGGGTGCGGATCCGCGTGATTCCGTGGTCGATGGCGATTGCCGCGCGCATGACCACCCGAACCTATGGCTGCCGGGCGGCAGCGCGATGGTCTCGGCCAGCGTCGTCAACAGCACCTTGACCATGGCCGCGTTGGCCCTGCGCGCGGCCGATGCCATCGAGCGTGCCGCATGAAGACCGTCCTGCTCATCGCATTGGGCCTGTTGGCTGGCGTCAGCCACACCGCGCGCGCCGATGACACCGTCGAACGTGGGCGCTACCTGTCCGTGGCCGCGGACTGCGTGGCGTGCCACACCAGCCCGAAGCAGGGCAAGCCCTACGCCGGCGGCTACGCGATCGCCTCGCCGCTGGGTGAGATCTGGGCGAGCAACATCACTCCGTCCAAGTCCCACGGCATTGGCAACTACACGGAGGCCGATTTCGCCACGGCGGTCCGTGAGGGCGTGCGCAAGGACGGTGCCCACCTGTACCCGGCGATGCCGTACACCTCCTACGCCAAGCTGACCGACGAGGACATCCACGCGCTGTACGTCTACTTCATGGAGGCGGTCGCCCCGGTCGATGAGGAGGCGCGTACCACCGAACTGCCATTCCCCTTCAGCGTGCGCTCGTCCATGGCGGTGTGGAATCTGCTGTTCCTGGACAAGACCCCCTTCAACCCTGATCCGGCGCAGAGTGCCCAGTGGAATCGGGGTGCCTACCTGGTGGAAGGGTTGGCACACTGCTCCAGCTGCCACAGTCCACGCGGGCTGATGATGCAGGAAGTGGGCGGCAAAACCTTCGCCGGTGGTTCGCTGGGCGATTGGTACGCGCCCAACATCACCTCGCATCCGATCAGCGGGATCGGCGGCTGGACCGATGACGAACTGGCCCAGTACCTGAAGACCGGCCGGGTTGAAGGCAAGGGGCAGGCCGGCGGCGGCATGGCCGAGGCGGTGAGCAACAGCCTTTCCAAACTGCGCGACGAAGACATCAGCGCGATCGTGACCTATCTGCGGACGGTGCCGGCCGTGGCTGACAAGGATGCCACCCGTGCAGCCTTCGCCTGGGGCGATGCCGCCACGGCACCGGGTGAGCCCGCGATTCGCGGCACGGACGCGCCCATCGCCTCCGGTGCGGTGCTGTATTCCGGCCTCTGCGCCAGCTGCCACGGCTCGCGCGGCGAGGGCAGCAACGACGGCTACTACCCGTCGCTGGTGCACAACAGCACCGTCGGCATGGTCCGGCCGCAGAATCTGGTGGCCACCATCATCGGCGGCATCGACCGCGAGGTGGACGGCAAGCACGTGGTGATGCCGCACTTTTCGGAAGGTTCGTACGTGCAGGCGTTGAGCGATGCCGACATCGCCGCAGTCGCGAGCTACGTGCGGACCACCTTCGGCCCCGGTGACCAGGTCACGGAAGCCCAGGTCGCGCTGATCCGCGATGGCGGTGAGAAACCGCTGCTGGCCAAGATCGCGCGCCTGTGGCTGCCGCTGCTCATCCTGGGGCTTGCAGCTTTCGTGGCGGTGATCCTGCTGGTGCGACGCGCGTGGACAAGGCGCAAGCAGCGGAGGGCTTCGCCATGAAGCGCACCTCCCTCGTTGCAAGCCTCGGGTTGATGGCATTCGCAGCCGTCATGCCGGCATGGGCGGCTGAACCAGAGGCCCCCAGACCCAATGCCGTGGACACCATTGCCCAGACACCTCTCAGTGCGGACTGGGCGGCCCGCATCTGGCTGCAGGACCGTGGCGTGACCCCGAGCGCACGCATCGTGGTCGCCACCGGCGTCAACAGCGATGGCTACAAGGGTACCGGCTGGTCCACCGCCGGGCACGTTGATTTCGGTGCCATGATCGATACCGGCAAGGCCTTCGGTTTCGACGGCACGATGCGGGTAGTGTTCTCCGACCGCTTCGGCAATGCCGTCAATGACCGCTCGACGGGCTCCTACGTGCAGAACCAGGCGTTCTATGGCCAAGGGCAGAACCTGCGCTTCAACGAGCTCTCCTACGAGCGCTGGCTGCTGGACAAGCGGTTGAGCCTGAAGGGCGGCTTCTACTCGATGGGCAACGACTTCGGCGGCTTGCCGTACACCTGCAATTTCAACAACAACGGCCAATGTGGCCATCCGCTGGGCCCGATCTACAGCTCCGGTTGGCTGGACAATCCGACCGGCCAGTGGGGCCTGCGGGTGAAGTGGGCTGATCCCTCAGGCTGGTACGCACAGACCGGCATTTACGATGTCGTGCCGATGCGCAAGCAGGCGGGCAGTGGCTTCCGCGTGTCCGACCGTGGCAAGACCGGCCTGTTCCTGCCCGTGGAAGTGGGCTACAGCCACGGCAACACCGGCGAGCATTACGGTGGCACCTACAAGGTCGGTTATTACCTGGACACGTCCAACGCGGACGACATCGGCAATCCGGCCGCACCGCGCGCTTCGCATCGCAGCGGTTCGTACATCCAACTGGCGCAGCGCGTGCTGAAGCCCGAAGGCGACACCGTGCGCGGTCTGTCGGTATTCGGCGTGGCCACGCGTGCGGATGCCAAGACCGGCCTCATGCGGTATTCGTGGGAAGCCGGCCTGAGTTGGCGCGGTGTGGTGGCCTCTCGCGAGGATGATGTGCTGAGCCTGGCGTGGACCCGGCTGGACATCTCCGACCGTCTCGCCCAGTACCAGCGCATCACCGGGAAGGACGTGCAGAGCAACGAGCAGTTCGTGGAGCTCAACTACGGTGTGCAGGTGACCCCGTGGCTGATCCTGCGGCCTGCGGTGCAGTATGTGGCCCGTCCCGGGGCGTATGAGAGCCGCCCGGACAGCTGGGTGTTCACGCTGCAGGCGCAGGCCACCCTGTGATCACGCGGCACGGTCGTCCAGTGCACGCACGCTCCACATCCGGGTGCCTAAAGTGATGCCCACTCCATCGAGGCTGGCACGCGTGAACCTGCAGACGACCGTTTCCCCACCGTTTCCCCGCCGTGCGATGCCCGACAGCTGCCACTTCGACCTGCTGGACGTAAGCGCGCTGCAGGACCCCTGCAGCGGCCGCATCGTGCACCTGTACTCGATGGTGGCGCGCTGCCTGTCGTGTGAGGTGATCTTCAAGGCACAGGAAGGCGCTGGCTTTGTCAGCACCTCCGCGGCGCGGGTGCTGCGTTGCCCGACCGGTTGCGGTCAGCAGTCGCTGAAAGCCGCCACCCTGCGCCAGTGGACGCCTAAAGCCGCCTGAGCCTGATCGGCGTCACGGCATTGCCGCGACGCCACGCGATCTTCAGAGCAGCAGCAACGCCGCGATCAATGCCGGTGGCATCACCAGCATGCCCAGCTTGAAGAACTGCAGCGCGCTGACGTTCTCGCCCTCCCGACGCAGCGCGACCAGCCACAGCATTGTGGCCAGCGACCCGGTCACCGAGAGGTTCGGCCCCAGATCGACGCCGATGAGCAGCGCCGCGCGAGTGTGCGCCGGCAGGTCCGCCATCTGCCCCAGCGAGCCGGCCACCAGCCCGATGGGCAGGTTGTTGGCCAGATTGCTCGCCACCGCTGCCGCGATCCCTGCCACCCAGCTGGCTTCCGAAGGCGAGGTCCGTGCCAGCGCTTCCAGTGCGTGCGCGGCCGTGCGGATCACCCCGGTCTGGGCAACGGCTTCGACCAGCACGAACAGGCCTGCCACCAAGGGCAGTACCCCCCAAGCAACGTGACGCAGTATCGGCAGCGGGCTGCGACGCTGGCGCAGGCGAACCGCCGCCAAGGTGAGCGCGCCCGCGCAGAAGGTCGTCACGCCGAGCGGGCCGTTCATCGCCGAGGTCACCAGCAGCACGATGCCGGTGAGCCCGACACCGATGGCGCACAGGCGACCGCCCTCGGACAGGGCGCGCTGCTCGATCCGCTCCGCCAGCGGGTGGGCGATCTGTCGGCGTTGAGCCAAGCGCAGCACCAGATACGTCATCGTGATCGCCGCCAGCGACGGCATGCTGAACTGCCGCAGCCACTCTGGCAGCGAGGGCATGTGGCTGCCGAACACGACCAGGTTGGCGGGGTTGGAAATGGGCAGCACGAAGCTGGCTGCGTTGGCAATGAACGCGCAGACGAACAGGTAGGGCAGTGGATTGGCGCGGGCCGCTTTGCAGGCGGCGTACACCGCCGGCGTGAGCACCACGGCAGTGGCGTCGTTGGACAGGAAAATGGTCACCAGCGTGCCGACCAGGAAGACCAGGTCAAACAGTCGTCGTCCAGACCCCTTGGCATGCTGGACGGCATACATGGCCAGCCAGTCGAACAGGCCTTCGTGACGCGCCAGCTCGGCCAGCACCATCATGCCGATCAGGAACAGGTAGACATCGCCGCCTTCAGCGACCGCCGCGATGGCCGTGGGGATGGGCACCAGACCGGTCGCCACCAGCAGCACGGCAGCGCCCAGTGCCCAGACATACTCGGGGATTCGCCAGGGACGGAAGATCACGCCGCTGGTGGCAACGGCGGTCACTATCCAGATGATCAGGGAGGGTGTGGGGACGTGCATGGAGGGGTTGCTTGGGCACACAGCGTGGCGAACGCGACATCATACCCAGCGGACGAGGGGATCACGTCTGCGCGCCCAGATGAAGCACCCTGCACACGTCGCGTTTGCCAACGCGTTAAAATGGCCCACCGCCGACGCCGTTCCAAGGCCCATCGCAATGCCTTACGCCACCCGCGACGCGATCCAGCGTCTGCGCGACCAGATCCCGACCTTCCGCTGCATCGTGGGATGTACGGACTGTTGTGGCCCGGTCACCGCCTCAAGTGAGGAAGTGGCGCGGCTGCCGGTCAAGAGCGATGCCGAGCATGCTGCCGCGCTGGCGGACCTGAGCTGTCCCTATCTGGGCAAGCAGGGCTGTGAGGTCTACGAAGAACGCCCTTTGATCTGCCGGATGTTCGGCACGACCCCCAGCCTGCGCTGCCCCAACGGCCAGCGGCCGGTCTACATGCTGGATGAATCGGTGGAGAAAGAAATCCATCAGTTTCTTCGCAGCACGCGGCAGGTGCTTCTCTAGCGGGCAGCGTGTCCGCAACAGCGTGAGTCAGTCAGACCTGCGGGCACCCAGTCGCCATATCGCCAGGCCACCGTACAGCGCCAGCAGCGCGACCAGCGTCCAGAGCTCGTGGCTGACTTCACCCAGGCGGGCATCCATCTGATTCAACCGCACCATCAGGTTGATGCCGGCGGTGGTCGGCAGCAGGTGGGCGAGGGCCACCAGCGCGGGCGGGGAGGTGACCGCCGGCCAGGACAGGTTGGCCAGGAAGAACAACGGGATCGAGCAGGCGACGACCACCTGGAACGCACGTTCGCGGGTCGCGAAAAAGCTGCCGATGAACAGCCCGAACGCCACCGTGGCGGCGATGAACAACGTGCCGCCCAGCAACTGTCCGAGCGGATTGCCACCGCGCGGGTAGTCCTGCACCCACGCGGTGAAACCGGCGTAATACAGCAGCCCGAGCAGGCCGATGGCACCGAAGCCCACCGCCATGCCGGCCAGTGTCGGCATGTCAAAGCGCAGGCGCCGGCCCAACGCCAGCCGTCGCGCGCCGAGCAGTACGCCGATGCCCATCAGCAGCGTCTGATGCACGATCAGCTCCGCCACGCCGGGCACGATGGCGCTGCCGTAACCTTCCTGCGTATTGAACAGCGGGCGCTGCACCAACGTGATCGGCGGTGCCTGCGGTGCCCCCATGAACGCCGCCTGGGACACGGCCGCCTCGCGCGCGAACGCGGTCAGTGCCTCGGCCACGCCGCCGAGCACCCAACTGGCGCGGCCGAGGTAGGCACCGTTGCCCATCAACACCAGGTAACCGTGGCTGCCGCGCAGAATGTCGCGTTCAAGGTTGGCCGGGATCAGCAGAATGCCTTCGGCCTTGCCGGTTTCCAGCACATGGCGTGCCTGGTCGATGCTGGCCGGCTGATCAACAATGCGTACCGTGTGCAGCGCGTCCACCCGGCGCAGCAGTTCACGGCTGGTCGCACTCTGGTCGTGGTCGACCACCACGATGGGCAGATTGCTGGCCACCTGATGGCGGTAGGCCGCCGGGTAGAAGAACGAGTACAGCACCACCGCGCCGACCATCAGCACGACCGCATACCGATCGGTGAGTACGGTGCGCAGGGTCAGGCGCAGGCTGTCGACGAAGCGGTTCATGCGCCGGTCTCGCGCGGTGCACCCGGCAGCCCCGGATCGGCCCTGCGCGCGGCAGCCATCAATCGCCAGCCACCGAGGCCACCGGCCACCGCCACCATCAGCAGCAGCGTCCCCAGCGGCCACAGCGAGACACTCCACGGCGCGCCCACGAACTGCTGCTGGGTCTGCACCTTCACGTAGGCGGTCAGCGGCAGCAGGAGATTCCAGACACGGGTGAACAGCGGCGCATCGACCACCGGGAAGGTGGCGCCGGAAAACGCCAGCGCGGTACCGATGCTCAAGCCGATCGCCGACAGTGACGTGCCCATGTCCCGGGTGAGCCCGACAAACAGCAGAGCCACCGCCGCGCAGGCCAGGTAGAACAGCGGTTGCCCCAGCATCAGCAGCAGGGCACTGCCGGCGATGCCATCACCACGGAGCAGGGCAAGATAAAGCACCCCGAGCGCACCGTAGACCGAGAACAACAGGACGTACGGCACGACTTTGCCGGCGATCGCCGACCACGGGGTGTCGCCCAGCCAGTCGCGCAGGTGCCCATCGCGGACCTCACGGCCCAGGCTGGCTGCAACCGCCAGTGCCAGCCCCAGGGAGAGGATCGCCGGGAACAGCAAAGGCAGCAGGAACAGCTCATAGCTGCGCGCCGGATTGTGCAGGATGTCCGACTGCACGGCGATCGGCGGCGCGCGCAGCTTGGCCGGGCCGACCTGCTTGCCGATGCGCTCGCCCAGCAGCCGCACGTTCCAGGCGCTGACCGCCTCGACGATATCGCGCACCGCGGATTGGCCGGTGGTGAGGTAGGTGGCGTTGTAGTACGCGAACACCGTGCCCTGTTCGCCGCGCAGTGCCTGCCGCGTGGCATCGCGCGGCACCAGTACGACCGCAAAGACGTCCAACCGGCGCAGCTGTGATTGCGCTTCGGCCAGGCTGGACGGCTGGCTGGCCACGCTGACGCCGGGGCTGGCATCGAGCATGCGGGCCAGCTGCCGGCTTTCGGCACTGCGGTCCAGGTCGACAATGGCGATGGGGATATCGCGCATCACCGAGGCGGCAAACAACCATGCCATCAGCCCTAGCATCACCGCAGGCAGCACCGTGATCAGCAGCAGATCGGCACGATCGCGGCGCAGGTGCTGAAGCTCGCGCTGGAACGAGGCCGCAGCGCTCGCCCACACCGACCGGCTCATCCCTGCGGCCACCCGAACAGCACGCTCATGCCGGGGCGGAAGCCGTCCACCGGGGCGACCGGGCGCAGCCGGATCTCGAAGCTGCGCACGTCATAGCCGGACGATTGCCGGGTGGCACGCCACGTGGCGTAGTCACCGGCGGGATTGATGAAATACACCTCGAATTCGGCGTCACGATCCAGTGCGGGCACGTTGCCGCGCAGGCGGGTACCGACCTTCAGGCCCCGCATCTGCGATTCGCGCAGGTTCACCGACACCCACATGTGGTCGATGTCGACCAGAGTGAAGACCGGGTAGCCGGCCGGCACCAGCTCGCCGATATCCGACATGCGTTTGTTGATCTCGCCAGCCATGGGCGCGCGGCCGTTGATCTCGTCGCGGGCCGCATCCACCTCGGCCACGGCACCCTGCGCCTGGCGGACCTGGCCCTGCGCGGCGCGCTTGTCCTGATCGCGCGCGCCGGCCAGCGCCTGGTCGTACTGCGCCCGCGCGGCGTTGGAGAGCTCGCGCGAACTGCGCGCCTGGGCCAAGGCTTCGTCACGTTTCTGCCGCGTCATCACGCCTTCGTTGAACAGGTTCTGCACGCGCTGATACGTGGCATCGGCCAGGGTGGCGCCCGCCTCGGCGCGTTTCCAATTGGCCTGCGCGGCACGGATGTCCTCGCTGCGTGCCCCTTCGTCGGCCTTGTCGGCCACCGCCCGCGCTGCCTCGAGCGCGCCTTGGGCCTGCTGCTCCTTGGCCGCCACTTCGGGACTGTCCAGCACGAACAGCACCTGGCCGGCGGTGACCCGGTCGCCCTCGCGCACCTTCAGCTCGGCCAGCCGCGCGGTGATCTTCGCGGCCACGTTGATGGTGTCGGCGTCGGCCATGCCCTGCAGCTGTTCGGCCGGGGTGCGCCAGGCCAGCCACAGCCCGACCACCACCACGATCGCCAGCACCAGCCCGATGAGGATGCCGACCTTGCGTTTTTTCGGCGGCGGCGCGTCGGCCGGTGCCTGCAGTGTGTCATTCATGCGCGATCACCTCGTCGCCGCGGCGGCGGAATTCTTCATATCGGTCCATCTGTCCACTGATCTCCAGCAGCTGTGCCAACGCCACGTCGTATTGATACGCGGCCTGCGCGCGTTCGACCTGCGCGCCGCCCAGCCCCAGGCGCGCATCGATCACATCCAGCGAGGTGGCCTGGCCTTCGCGGAAGGCCAGCTCCTGCAGGCGCAGGTTTTCGCGGTTCTGTTCGATGCTGCTGTCCAGCAGCAGAAATTGTTGGCGGGCGGTATCCAGTTCGTACCAGGCCTTGCGCACGCCCAGCGTCACCTGGTTCTCGGCTTCACGCAGGCCGGCTTCGGCCTGATCCTGCTGGGCGCGGGCGGCGCTGATCTGGGCGGGGCGCGAGGTGGGCGACAGGAAGGTGTACTTCAGGCCGATGCCGAACGCCCAATCCGGGTCGGTCAACATTTCGTCGCGACGGCGGAAATCGTACTGGCCAAACAGGAATACGGTGGGTTTGAGCTTGGCCTGCTGCACACGCACGCCTTGCTCGGCCTGGGCCACCAGGGCGCGCAGCCGGGCAATCTGGGGTTGCCTGGCCTGTGCATCGCGTTCGAAGGTGGGCAGGGCACCGATCGGCGCGCGGTGCACGAACAAGGGCGACAGTGGGCGAACCTCGCCACCGCTGCGCAGCAGGGTGGCCAACGCGGCCTTCAGCGTCTGCAGATCATTCAGCGATTTCTGGTACTCGCGCTCGGCCTTGTCGCGGGCCACATTGGCCTGCAGGCGCTGGGCGCGGGTGGCAAAGCCTTCCCGCTCCAGTTTCAGGGCATCGTCAAGGTGTTGCTGCAGCCCATCGCGCACCTCGCGGCGCACGTCCACGGCCTGCTCGGCGAGACGCTGGCCGAAGTAGGCCTGGACCAGCTGCACGCTCAGCGACTGACGCTGCGACTCGCGCTCGGCGCTGGCCTGGTCGGTCGCGCCTGCTGCGGCCTGTTGGGCGGCAGGGATCAAACCACCGGTGTACAGCGGCAACACCGCCGTGACCACCGGGCGGGTGCGCCAATCGCGCTCGGTGAACTGCAACGGCGAGTCGATGCCGAAGGCCTCAGCGACCGGCGCCAAGGAACCCAGCGGCAGGGTGAGCGTCTTCTGGAACTGCAGCCGGCGTACTTCACCGGTGATCTCTGGAAGACGCAGCAGCCGGGTGGCGTCCTGCAGGTCCTGCTTGTTGCGCACCGACGCATCCGCCGCGGCCAGCGCATCGGACACCTGCTCCAGCCGCTGCTGGGACTGCTGCCAATCCAACGCGGGGACCGCGGCGCCGTCCGGTGCGGGCTGGGCAACGACAGCGCCAGTCAACAGAATCAGGGAAAGACAGGTAAGTCCTTTTAACGCGCGCGTTGGCGGCCAATGCCGGCTCACGAGGGAGAAGCTCCATGGGGGTGTGACGGCAAGAGGGTAGTGTGCGCCGCGTGAAGCACGAGTCTTCACGTCAGTCGCCAGCCACGGGTGGCGAGGAAGTCCAGAACACCCACGACCAACAGCGACAGGCCCACCAGCGGGAACACCACGCCACCGATGCACAGCAGCACGAAGACACCGGCCACGCTTCGCCCGTACCTCGGCAGTGGCGGCAGGCCGATCCCGCCGATGGGCCGCCGCTTCCACCACATCACCGCACCGCTGAGGCAGAGCAGAAGGATCGCTGCGCACGCGACGATCAGCACCACACGGTTGACCGTGCCGTACTCGTTGCCGAGATGGACATTGATGCCCCATTCCAGTCCTCGCCCGAGCGCACCGTAATCGGCGTAGCCCATGTCCAGCAGAACCCGGCCGCTGTACTGATCCAGGTGCACCACCCGCTGACGCGACAGATCCTCCGGATAGACCGAGGCGGTGTAGACACCCAGAGGCCCACGCGGCAGCGCGATGCTGTAACCCGGCGCAAGGCCGAGTGCGTTGAACCGGCGCATGGCCGCGTCGATGCCGAGCGCGCCGGGCTGCGGCGACAGGTCCCCGAGTGGGCCGCCACCATGTGCGGCATGCCCGTCATCGGCAGCGGCGTGCTGGACATGCGGCACCGCCGAGACCGGCAGCTGTGCCTGCTCCATCGACCACGCTGGCGTGGTGGTGTCGGCTAGCCGATGCGCGGACATCGGCACGTCCACACGCACCCCGGCCGGGTAACCATAGTCGTGACCGTTCGCCCAGGCATTGACCTGGTTGCCCCAGACCACCGACCACGGCATGCCGGTCACGGCCAGGAACACGAGCACGCCGCCCACCCAGACGCCGGTCACCGCATGCAGGTCGCGCCAGAACAGCCGCTGTCGCGGCTGCCCGCGAACCGTGGTGATCCCACCGTTCTGTCCGCGCGGCCACCACAGGTACACGCCGGTCGCCACCAGAAGGATGGCCCAGCCGGCGGCGATCTCGATCAGGGCACTGGCGTAATCACCGAGCAGATCGAGGCTGTGCAGCTGCCGCACCACGCCCGAGAACGTTCCCTTGTCCGGCAGCTGCCCGAGCACCTGCGCGGTGCCCGGGTCGACGTAGTAGATCTCGCGTCGGCCCTCGGCCTGAAGTACGCCGATTTCCACGCTTCCGTCGGCGTACTCCGGCGTGGTGTAACGGAAGACAGCCCCGTGACTGACGGCGTTGACGGCCGCCAGCTGGGCGCTGGCAGGCGAGGGTGGCACCGCTGCGTTCTCCACGACCTTCAGATCGTGATGGATCCAGCGATCGATCGGCTTCTGGTAGACATATACCGCGCCAGTCAACGCCAGCCAGGCGATGAAGGGCAGCACGAACAGACCGGCATAGAAGTGCCACCGCCACACTGCGCGGTAGAAACGCCAGCGATCCGATCCACGCGGGGTAGCGGGGGATCGCATGTCAGAGCTCCCGGGTCCAGCTCAGGTACAACGCCCGGCCGTCACCGGGTGAGTAACCCGAGGAACCGCTGTCGTACCAGGCATACACGTAGAAACGATCTGTCGCGTTCTTCAACTGCAGGGCCAGGCTGTTGCGCGCGTCCAGCCGATACGTGGCGCTCAGGTTCAACAGTGCATAGCCGCCATAGCGTCCCAGCGTGTTGGTCCTTTCCACGAAGTAGTCGCCCTGGCCATTGCCCCAGGCGCTGAAGGCCCAGTCGGCCGTCGGGGCGTAGTCCACACCTGCGCTGGCCAGCCAGTTCGGCACGTTCTCGATCTGCCGCCCGCGGGTCTGCGGCGCACTGGGGTCGGGTACCTCGATCACCGCCTTCTGCCGCGAGTACGCGGCCCAGGCGCGCCACTGGGCGCTGGCCTGCCACGTCAGCTGGGCGTCCCAACCGCGGCGCAGCGTCTGGCCCACGTTGCCGACCTCATTGGCCCCGACCACGCCATTGACGCCCAGGACGGTGGCGACCTCATCGCTGGCCCGCTGCTCCCAGTACGCGATGCGGGTCTGCAGCCCCTGCACCGGCGCCCATTTCATCCCGGCTTCCCAGCCTTCGTTGAGGGAGGGGGCGAGATCGTTCAGCTGCGTTCGATACGCGCCATTGCCGCTGCCGATCTGGAACGTTCGCCCCCAGTTGGCGTAGGCGACCGTGGTGGGGCTGAGATCGTAGGAGACACTCAGCTTCGGTTGTTTGATCAGGCCATAGTCGTAGACCGGTGCACGCAGGCCGGTCGCCACAGTGTGGAAGTCGCCATACACGCGATCCACCCGGTAGGCGGGCACGGTCTTCAGCGCGTCCATCGGCCGGATCACCGCCTGCATGTAGGCACCCCGGGTATCGAGTGTGTAGTCCCAATCGCGCAGGGTCGCCTGGCGCTCCCGCGCGACGGTCCTGTAGCGGCGGGCCGTGTTGTCCTGCCACTGGCCATCCACGCCGGCATCGAGGACGAACTCGGCCAGCCGCGAGTCCGGGCGCCAGGTCGTATTCAAGATCAGGCCGCGATGGGTCTCGTCATTGAAACGTTCCTGTTGAGCGCCTCCCGCGGTGAACGTCACCCAGCGCTGGTTGCGATAGTCGTTCTGGTAGCCCTTGGCATTCCAGCTCCAGTCGCTGCCCAGCGCGCCATCGATGTGCACGGCGGTCTGGACGGTCTCGCGCTCACTGCGGTCATCGCGTGCGTACGCCGGCGACTGCGTCGGATTGGCCTGCACCTCCGTATAGCTGAGGTAGCCGGCTTCCAGTGCGGCGTTCTTGTAGTAGCGGCTGGTCAGCCCTGCGCGCCACCGGCCGTCGGGGTCGGTGTAGAACCACTTGCCGGCGAAGCTGCGCTGCGTGCCATCGGCATGGTCGCGTTCGCCGTCGGACGTCCGCCAGCCGACGAAATAGTTCTGCGACCAGGCGCCGCTCTCGAACCCTTTGGCCAACTGGACATCCTGCGTGCCAAAGCTGCCGGCGGTGATGCTCAGCTGGCCGTCATTGCCGCCCTGGCGGGTCAACACATTCACGTCACCGGCAATCGCATGCAGCCCGTAGCGGGCATCGTTGGTGCCGCGCACGATCTCGAGCGCGGCGATGTCCAGCGGAAACACCGCATCCAGGTAGGGCATGCCGCCGGAATTATCATTGCTCGGAATACCGTCGATCAGCAGCTTGACCGCGTTGATGCGGCCCTCGCCGTTGAAACCCCGGAAGGAAAAACGGCCGGCGTCGGTGCCCATCTTGAACTGGGTGACCTGCACGCCCGGGGCGTTCATCAGCAGCTTCCAGCTATGGTCGAC
>Ga0247813_10000358_pt1 | contig 46892 bp, 49 predicted proteins | sample UWRJL169409C1_FD_180719 | JGI IMG/M metagenome (GOLD analysis project Ga0247813, IMG submission 180719) | Plant litter microbial communities from Arlington Agricultural Research Station in Wisconsin, United States - UWRJ-L169-409C-1 | ecosystem: Environmental > Terrestrial > Plant litter >... | reverse complement strand
CTTATACGTCTGTTTGATTAGCTCATTGATATTATATGGAAAAGGAATATGCATTAATTCCGCTGAACGTTTTAACCTTTCGTAATGTTCTTTTGCTTTAAAAACCCTTGTGCCATTATGCGTATTGTACGCTCTGATTCCCTCAAACACGGCATAACCGTAGTGTAATGACTGCCCATATAAATCTGTCTTGGCATCAGCTGCTTTAGTAAACTTCCCGTTTAGATAAAGAAATGTGTTTGAATCGTAGTATTGCATTTTGGCTGGGTTTCGGTATGGTATGTGTGGTCATTTAAAAAAAGCGCCTCTTTTGGGAGGCGCTTCAGATATATTGTGAGTTAAATATTCATTTACAGCGCCTTGTTCTCCTGAAGAATCAGCAGAAGGAATAGGTTAATAATGACATTAATTTTGGCTGTAATTGAGGTATTCATGGTTTGTCTTTTTTGTTTGCTTTATATAAATCCAATTTAGTTTATGCTTCACATACTGTCAATAGCAGAATGAAAATAAATGAAAAAAAATATTATTCTGCAAAATATAGTATTTGCCTTTTATTATTCTTATTTGCGTGTATTATGCGTACCTAAAAGTGGCGTTCACTATACCGAATATGATATCGGTATTCGGTATAGATATTATGCTTGCATTGTAAATATAGCATATTTCTGCTTAAAAAGTGGAAATCGCTGTTGGGATTTGATTTATTAAGCAGGTGTCCTTTACAAATTTTGGAACATTTCAGGGCATAAAAAAAGGCTGAACTCTCATCGAGCCAGCCTTCTTTCTAAATGATGATAAAATATTAAGCAACCCCTTCGGCTAAAACAATAATCTTGTTTTTTAAAACTTCGACAACACCACCTTTAATAATGAAGGTTTCTTCGTCGGTGGTTTTGCTTTTAATAATTACCGGTCCATCTTCTAAAGTTGAAATGATAGGCGCATGGTCTTTCAGTATCTGAAAAGATCCCATAGTACCTGGTACCGTAACCGCAGTTACTTCGCCTTCAAAGACTTTTTTATCTGGTGTTAATATTTCTAATGTCATATATATAAGTATATACGCTGTAATTAAGCGTTTGCTTCAGCTAATAGTTTTTTCCCTTTTTCAACTGCATCTTCAATGCTACCTACCAGGTTAAAAGCTGCTTCAGGATACTCATCAACTTCACCATCCATAATCATATTAAATGCTTTGATAGTTTCTTTGATGTCAACCAATACACCTTTTAATCCAGTGAACTGCTCAGCTACGTGGAAAGGCTGAGATAAGAAACGCTGAACACGACGTGCGCGGTGAACAACTAATTTATCTTCCTCAGATAACTCATCCATACCTAAAATGGCAATGATATCCTGTAACTCTTTATAACGCTGAAGAATTTCTTTAACACGTTGAGCTGTGTTATAGTGTTCATCACCTAAAATAGCAGGAGAAAGGATACGTGAGGTAGAACTTAATGGATCTACAGCAGGGTAGATACCTAGCTCAGCAATTTTACGCGACAATAAAGTAGTTGCATCCAAGTGGGCAAATGTAGTTGCCGGAGCCGGGTCAGTCTCATCATCTGCAGGAACATATACTGCCTGTACTGATGTAATTGATCCACGTTTAGTTGAAGTAATACGCTCCTGCATTAATCCCATCTCTGTTGCCAGAGTTGGTTGGTAACCTACTGCAGAAGGCATACGGCCTAAAAGTGCTGATACTTCAGAACCAGCCTGTGTGAAACGGAAAATGTTGTCAACAAAGAAAAGGATATCCTTTCCAGCGCCTTCACCATCACCATCACGGAAATATTCAGCAACTGTAAGTCCTGATAAGGCAACACGTGCACGTGCTCCAGGAGGCTCATTCATTTGTCCGAATACTAATGTTGCTTTAGATTCTTTTAATTTATCGGTGTCAACTTTACTTAAGTCCCATCCACCTTTTTCCATTGAATGAAGGAATTCTTCACCATAGTTGATTACACCAGATTCGATAAATTCACGTAAAAGGTCATTACCTTCACGAGTACGCTCACCAACACCAGCGAATACTGATAAACCATCATACGCTTTCGCGATGTTGTTTACCAATTCCATAATCAATACAGTTTTACCAACACCCGCACCACCGAAAAGACCAATTTTACCACCTTTTACGTAAGGCTCTAATAAGTCGATTACTTTGATACCTGTGTAAAGTACTTCAGATTCAGTAGATAGTTCATCAAAACGCGGAGGTGCATTGTGGATAGATTTACCACCAGTTTTATCAACTTGGTTAATACCATCGATCGCTTCACCTATAACATTGAATAAACGACCTTTAATTTGATCACCAACAGGCATTTTAATAGGAGAACCAGTGCTTAAAACGTTCATTCCACGAACAAGACCATCAGTCGAGTCCATTGCAATTGTACGTACGCGGTCTTCGCCAAGATGTTGTTGAACTTCTAAAACGATCTTCTGTCCGTTTTCTTTTTCAATCTCTAATGCAGAGAAAATTTCAGGTAATTGAGCATTGTCAGCAAAACTCACGTCAACTACTGGTCCTATAATCTGCGCTATTTTTCCAATGTTAGGCATATATTGTTTTTGGTAAAATTATAAATATCAAATTGTTAAAGGCTCTTTTCAGGGCTTCAATTCGGTTTGCAAAGCTAAGATTTTTCAATATATTTTATATATATAAATAAAAAGTTTTTCCACAGTTTTTTTATCAATAATTTAGCAAGTATGAAAACGATATTGGTAACGGGCAGTAATGGCCTTTTAGGACAAAAAATCACCTCTCAGTTCCTTGGTGGTAAACAGTTTAAATTAGTAGCCACTTCCAAAGGAGTGAATCGTTTTCCTGATCATGATGGTTATATTTATGCAGAAATGGATATTCTCGACGCTGAAAATGTAAAAGCAGTGGTTGGATTATATAAGCCTGATGCCATTATTCATACCGCCGCATTAACAAATGTTGATACTTGTGAGGCAGAACAGGAACTGGCTTATCAATTAAATGTAGAGGCGGTAAAAACACTTGTTGATATTTGTGAAGCATACAATATACAGCTCGTACATTTGTCGACCGACTTTATTTTTGACGGTGCAAACGGACCATATGATGAACTTGCTGCACCAAATCCTTTAAGTTATTATGGTAAAACCAAACTGCTGGCCGAAGAGATCATTAAAAATTCTACCTGCAGGTGGGCTATTCTGCGCACCATTATAGTCTATGGTATTGTGCGCGACCTTAGCAGGAGCAATATTGTGTTGTGGGCGAAAAATGCTTTGGAGAAAGGAGAGCCAATTAATGTGGTAGACGATCAGTGGCGCACACCAACCCTGGCAGAGGATCTGGCAGATTGCTGTCTGCTCGCCGTAGAGAAAAACGCTTATGGCGTATATAATGCTTCCGGGAAAGATATGATGCGTATTGTGGAATTGGTGTATAGGGTGGCTGATTTCTGGGGACTGGATAAAAGCCCCATCACTGAGATCAGTTCGGCTTCATTAAACCAAACGGCAAAGAGACCGGTACGTACAGGTTTCATTTTGGATAAAGCGATGACAGAACTTGGTTACAATCCACATAGTTTTGAAGAAGGATTACAATTGCTGGATGAGCAATTAAAAACAATTAAATTATAAACAAATCAATATTATATAAACATGGCACTAAAAGCAGGCGATCAGGCTCCAGATTTTAAATTGTACAGCTCAGAACTAAAAGAAGTAAGTTTAAGTGATTATAAAGGAAAGAAATTAGTGCTGCAATTTTTTCCTATGGCATTTACAGGTGTGTGCACAACACAATTATGTACAATGAGGGATAGTTTTGGTTTTTACGAAGGAATGGATGCAGCCGTATTGGGTATCTCTGTAGATTCTCCATTTACACTGGCTAAATTCAAAGAGGATCAGTTTTATCAGTTCCCATTATTATCAGATTTTAACAAAGAAATGTCTCAGGCATACGGTGCTTTTTACGAAGAATTTGCCTTTAATCTGAAAGGTGTGTCTAAAAGATCAGCTTTTGTTATAGATGAGGAAGGAAAAATCATTTATGCTGAAGTATTGGAATCGGCAGGTGATCTTCCTGATTTTGATGCAATTAAAAAAATAATAGAAGGCTAGAAATCAGGTGATTCAGTAATGCTTGAAAAAAGATCTTCAAAAAAGTTTTGAATTTCAATTTCAAGCATTACCTTTGCAATCCCGAAACAAAGGGAAATGCATTTGTAGCTCAATTGGATAGAGCATCTCACTACGGATGAGAAGGTTTGGGGTTCGAATCCCTACAAGTGCACAATCAACTGAGAAAGCCTTGCTGCCTGTGGCGGGAAGGCTTTTGAAATTTAAAAGACAACCCAAATGCTAAATTTTGTTCTCTTTGGCCCACCGGGTGCAGGTAAAGGCACCCAATCTCAAAAATTGATTGATCGTTATCAATTGATACACATTTCTACTGGTGACCTATTTCGGGAACATATCAGCAATAAGACTTCATTAGGACAACAGGTAAGCGCGCTTATAGCAGACGGACAATTGGTGCCTGATGCCATTACGATTGCCATGCTGGAAGAAGAAGTTGATAAAAATCCGGAAGCTAAGGGATTTATTTTTGACGGCTTTCCAAGAACGGTTCCTCAGGCAGCAGCATTAGATGAGTTCCTTGAAAGTAAAGGAAGCGCCCTTGCTGGTGTAATTGCACTTGATGTAGATCAGGAAGAATTAACAAAACGTATTGCTGAACGTCAGAAATTAACCAACAGGGTTGATGACCAGGCGGACAAACTGCAGAAACGGATTGAAGAGTACTTTAGCAAGACGATACATGTTTTGCCGTATTACGAGGCACAGCATAAATTAAGTAAAGTAAATGGTATTGGTAAAATCGATGACATCTTTACAGAATTATGTGCCGTTGTTGATAAATATTAATTAAATAATTTTGAGCGTAGCGGGACGGATTAAGTTCTTCCCGCTATTCTTGTTTATAAGGAAAAATAACAGGTTATGTCACAAGGTTCAAATTTTGTAGATTACGTTAAAATATGTTTTCGTTCTGGTAAGGGCGGATCGGGATCTTCACATTTGCACCGCGATAAAATGACATCTACCGGTGGTCCTGATGGTGGCGATGGCGGAAGAGGAGGGCATATTATCTTAAGGGGGAATGCGCAATTCTGGACGCTGCTGCACTTGAAATACCGCAAGCATATCCTGGCCGCTGATGGCGGACCCGGATCCAGTTCTACCAGTACTGGTAAGTCCGGCAAAGACGAGTATCTTGATGTTCCTCTGGGAACAATCGCTAAAGATGCTGAAACAGGGGAGACCTTGTTTGAAATCACCGAAGACGGACAAACTGAAATCGCTACTCCCGGCGGGAGAGGTGGTTTAGGTAACTGGCACTTTAAAACTTCCACTGTTCAAACTCCGCGTTTTGCACAGCCTGGTGAATCTGGTACAGAGCAGTGGGTAGTACTGGAGCTGAAGGTTCTCGCAGATGTTGGATTAGTGGGTTTCCCGAACGCTGGTAAATCAACCTTACTTTCTGTCGTTTCAGCAGCAAAGCCTGAAATTGCTGACTATCCCTTTACTACACTGGTTCCTAATCTTGGGATTGTATCTTACCGTGGAAGTAAATCATTTGTGATGGCAGATATTCCTGGAATTATTGAAGGTGCTTCTAAAGGAAAAGGCCTTGGGTATCGTTTTCTACGTCATATTGAACGTAATTCTGTACTGTTATTTATGGTCCCTGCAGATACGAACAGGACGATTACTGAAGAGTATGAAATCTTAAAACGTGAGCTGGAAGAATATAACCCTGAGCTGATGCAGAAACCACATTTACTGGCGATCACAAAATCTGATATGCTGGATGATGAGTTAGTAGCAGAGATTAAAAAGGATGTACCAGCAAATATACCTTCCATATTTATCTCCTCAGTAGCTCAAAAAGGGATTACTGAACTGAAAGACATGTTATGGGAAGCTATTAGTGCTGATGATACAACTTCCGCGGCGAAATAATATTTTTTATTCATTTAAATTATTTGTTTGTAATCTTAATTTTTCCTAAATTGGGATTAACAATCAGCGCTTAATCAATTCGTAATTTCCTCTCCCAGGTCTGTAAGTTCATTTGATGGCGAATCAGGTTGTATTAACAATTTAATTTGATCAGGTCATGGATAAAAGATCGTTTAACTTCCTGTTTACTGCAGTTATTGCTTCAATGGTGCTTATTGGTACTTACAAAATCACCAAAAAGAAAAATATTTCAAAAGTCATTTCAGCTGTAAGTAAGAATACCAAATAATATTATTTGCACTTCTCTTCCATTCCTTTCGGACTGTTTCCTGCTATTAATGGCCCGGGCTTCGTGTATGTTGATCCAAGTGATTATCATGTGATAATGAAGTCTAAATGTCTGTTATTTTAACTGCATATGGTTAGCTAAAAAATTAGTTAACCCTTTATGTTGATTCGTTATATTTTCATAACTCTTCATTTTTACTTCATATTTCCCTTTGTTCGTTGTTTATTATTTCAATTTGAATGATTTTCTAACTAAAAAATCCTTTTTATATGTTTTTATCTCGCTTTTTTCTGGTTGATACTGGTTTCGATCTGTTGTTTTTGATATAATTTACTTTTGTTTGTTCTTGTTTTGTGTTTTTAGTGGTTTTGTTTGATTTTTTTATGAAAAAAATCAATTTTATTGTATTTATTCCGGCTAAAAAGTATTAATATTGTGGAGTCGGTACGTATTTATCGAAGATTTGATTTTAATAATGGTATTTTAAACAATTGAACAGATATCATAATTTATATAAGATTTTAAAAGATGTTAAGCTAACATCATAAGACAAAGACCCGTTCATACAGGTTTATATTTGGTTAGAAAAGGGATGGATCTGGATAGAGCATCCCTTTCTTTTTTTACCGGTTTTTGATATGCTCAAATCATAATTGGTTCCGCATGATTTTTCCTTTTACAAGAAACATTCTTCTGATGGCCCCTCTTTCAATAATTGTATCGCCTTTATAATTTGGGTTTGAAGCACGCAAGACAAGCTTGGTCCCGTGACTATGCTCAAAGAGCAGTTTTACTGTGGATAAGTTATTTGCTGTATCATCCGCTACAATCAGGTAAGCCTCACCCCACTGGATTACATCAGGATTATGTATCTCCCGTACTGCAATAATTTCGCCGCTGGCATATTTCGGATACATACTATCACCATAAATTGGCAGATATGCGTCGCAATCATTAAACGGCCGGAAGTTGACATAATACTCCGGGGTTTCTTTTAATAGATTAAATCCATTTGCATTCGGATCAGAAATGTTAACACTATAATAAGGAACACCTGAAAGGTCGGCTTCGTCTATTTTTTTGGTTGTTTTTTCCGATTCAAGAAACATGTTGCCCAAGCCGGTGTTCATCCACTCATTATTAATCTTCCAGTATTTGATCACGTCTTCAGCCAGGCGTTTGCCAATCAGTCTCCGTCCGTTTTCTATCGGGGAGAAGTTGTTTACATGTGTCGCAACAGGAGAGTAGAATCCTTTTAGCGTCTTATCCAGTGCTGATCTTACCTCTTTAAATCTTCTTCCATAATCTTCTCTTGAATTTTCAGTCATAGTAATAATTTGGTTAATAGGTTTTTATTAATTCAGGTTGTTTTCTTTGCTGTGAATATTTAATCTTAGTAATTAGTTGCAATGTATGTAAAGTAATTTAAATTTAATTATTTAATGTTATGTTTTATTTATCTTTAATGGGTTGTTGTTTAATTATAAGATGATGTTGTTTATAAAGGGACATGAACAACTAAAAATTGTTGCTCTCTTTTGCGGCTGATAAAAGCTGAATAATTGATTAATACCGGTTATCGCCCGATTTTTACATCCTAAAAAGGCACATAATAAAAGATGGTATAGCATTATTGTTAATCCAATTGATTTTGTGGAAGGACTGTATCGCGCACCTTGTAAAATTAATTTACATCTCAACGGTTATTTTATAACTTTGAACGCAACAGCAAATCATAAAAAACATGTATAAAACATTGCAGCCAGTTCTTCAGCAAGAACTTGAACAGATTGAAAATGACGGTTTATATAAACGTGAAAGGGTTATTGTGACTCCTCAGGGTGCCGATATAAAGGTGAGTACCGGACAGGAAGTAGTAAATTTTTGTGCAAATAATTACTTAGGTCTGTCGTCAGACCCCAGAGTAACTGCTGCAGCAAAGGCGGCAATCGACCGATACGGTTATGGTATGTCTTCTGTACGTTTTATTTGTGGTACACAGGATGTGCATAAAGAACTGGAACAAAAGCTTTCTGAATTTCTGGGTACTGAAGACACGATTTTGTATGCAGCTGCATTTGATGCAAACGGTGGTGTATTTGAACCTTTGTTCAATGATCAGGATGCTATTATTTCAGATGAACTTAACCATGCATCTATCATCGATGGCGTGCGTCTGTGTAAAGCGAAAAGATTCAGATACAAACATAGTGATATAAACGATCTGGAAGAGCAGTTAAAAGCTGCGGCTGGTTGCCGTCACAGGATTATTGTAACCGATGGTGCATTCTCAATGGATGGAACAATTGCACAGCTGGATAAAATATGTGACCTGGCTGATAAATACGAAGCACTGGTGATGATTGATGAATCACATTGTTCTGGTTTCATGGGTAAAACCGGCAGAGGTACTCATGAGCACTGTGGCGTAATGGACAGGATTGATATCATTACTGGTACCTTAGGTAAAGCTCTAGGTGGAGCTTCTGGTGGTTTTACTGCTGGTAAAAAAGAAATCATCGATATGTTGCGTCAGCGCTCAAGACCATATCTGTTCTCTAATACATTAGCGCCTGCAATTGCTGGAGCATCTGTTGCGGTATTGGATATGTTAAGCGAAACGACTGAACTGCGCGATAAGTTAGAGCACAATACGATGTATTTCCGCCAGAAAATGACGGAAGCTGGTTTTGATATTAAAGAAGGAATTCATCCTATCGTACCGGTGATGTTATATGAAGCTAAACTGGCGCAGGAGTTTGCGGCAAAAATGCTGGATGAAGGAATCTATGTAATCGGGTTTTATTATCCGGTTGTTCCGCAGGGAAAAGCCCGCATACGCGTACAGCTTTCTGCAGCACATGAACAACATCACCTGGATAAAGCAATTGCAGCTTTTGTTAAGGTGGGTAAAGAGTTAAAGGTAATCTAAGCTTGTTTAAATATATACAGGAAAAGCCGGAAGCAATTGCTCCCGGCTTTTCCTGTATATATTAGCATCTACATCTTCAGGCAGGTATCCTAATATTCCTGAAATAGCTGTATATTTGGCATTATGTTGCAAGATAAGATCACACAGTATACCGCAGAAATAGATGCATTTGCTACTACAAATGCAGATGAATTGGAGCAGTTTAGAATAAAATTCCTTGGTACTAAGGGAATTATCAAAGATATATTTGAAGAATTTAAGTCCGTATCCACTGAAGAGAAACGGACTTTAGGGAAGGTGTTGAATGAGTTCAAACAACTGGCCGAAGCTAAATACCAGTCACTTAAGGAACAGGAAGAAACCATTCATAGTAAAAAAGATGCCGGACTGGATCTGACGCTGCCTGGTGCAGGTTTCGAAGTAGGCTCACGTCACCCTCTGGCTTTAGTACGCAGGGAAATTGTTGACATTTTCAGTAAACTTGGATTTGTGGTGGCAGAAGGACCTGAGATTGAGGACGACTGGCATAACTTCTCTGCACTGAATTTTCCTGAGGAACATCCGGCAAGAGATATGCAAGATACCTTCTTCATTAAAAAAGGTGGTGAAAAAGGAGATATTGCCTTGAGAACACATACCTCATCTGTTCAGGTAAGGATGATGGAAGCAGGTAAACCTCCTTTCAGAGCCCTGATGCCGGGACGAGTATACAGGAATGAGGCGATATCAGCCCGTGCACATTGCTTTTTCCACCAGGTTGAAGGCTTGTATGTGGATGAAAATGTTTCATTTGCAGACTTAAAGCAGACCTTGTTTTATTTTGTGCAGGAATTATATGGCGAGGGAACTAAAGTTCGTTTCCGTCCATCTTATTTTCCTTTCACAGAACCTTCTGCGGAGATGGATATTTCCTGTACAATCTGTAAAGGTGCTGGTTGCCAGTTATGTAAATACAGCGGTTGGGTAGAAATCCTTGGCTGTGGTATGGTAGATCCAAATGTACTGGAAAACTGTGGTGTCGATAGTAAAAAATATAGCGGTTTTGCTTTCGGGATGGGAATAGAACGTATTGCCAATTTGAAATTTGAAATTAAGGATTTGCGTCTGTTCTCAGAAAACGACGCCCGTTTCCTTAAACAATATAAAACTTCATTGATCTAAATGACGTTTATTTAAGCATATGGGAAAAATTACAGGCTTTATTTTGCTGCTGTTCTTATTTTCTGCCTGTGGAAAAGAAACCAACCAGGTGCCAAATGTGGCGGTTAATCTGGTTGGTTTCTTTAGCCCTGACCAATTATCTGCTTTAAAAGCGAATGGGGCCATTTTTATGGATGGTGGAGTGGCTGGCGTAATTATCGCTTATAACTCTTTAAATGGTTATAAGGCATACGACAGATGCAGTACGGTAAATCCTGAAAACAGATGTGCCGTCACTTTAGATAATGCCTATACAGTAACAGACCCTTGTACAGGCGCAAAATACTCGCTGCTGGATGGAACGCCCTCAAAGGCCCCGGCTAAAATAGCACTGAGGACTTATAGTATACTCGTCACAGGAAATAATTATCAAGTAACTAATTGATGGAACCAGAAAAGATTAAAGAGAGCATCATTAGAGCTGCTAAAGAGTTATTCAGGAAATACGGGTATCACAAAACCAGTGTAAACGAGATTGCAAAAAAAGCAAGGATCGCCAAGGCTACAATTTACAAATATTTTGAAAGTAAAGAACAGGTGCTTGATGCCATTCTAATGGACTATCTCGATCTCAATTTGCATGAAATCTTAAAAAATAAAGCACAATTTGTAGATGAAGAAGAACATCTGAAAGCGCTGGTGATGAAGACCTGCCGTCTCACCTATACCGTCTGCAATGAATTTATCGGATGGGACTTTGTGCGTGAAAATGCAAACTCACAGGAGTTTCTAAAACATCTTTCAGATCAGCTGGAATCCTTATTATTATCCGCTTATTTGGGACTTGACCACTTCAAGAATAATCCATCCCGCAGGGAAGGCCTCGCTTTTCTTCTTAAAGCAAGTAAAAGTATTGTATTCTCTTTCGCCTTTACCTCTGTCAGCGATGCCGACGTAAGAAAAAACTTTGTCAGCTTCCAAAAGGAATTATTACCATTTCTCGTTAAAGCTGCGCTGTAATAGGCAGCTCATTCACAATTTGCGTACAATTTGTTTACATTTTATTGTTGTGAACCGATTTGGTTTTCGGTATATAAACCTCTATATTTACAATTGTAACATCATTTACAATGAGCAAAGAGATATTAGAGATTACTATATTGGTCGATGAAAAATTTGATGTAAGCTTTAATCTTGTTGAAGGTATTTTTGGTTTAATCCTTAAAATTTTTGGCAAGTAAAGATTAATACATCGTTTTCTTCGTATTGAGCTATGTTCTATAGCTCAGGGAAATGCTCATGTCTTCTGAAAAATACCATTCCTAAAACTCATTTCAGGAATAAATCATACAATTATTACTTTAAGATCAGGTCAGCTCTCCTGCTGTATGCTGAAAATACTAGGAACTATTAAATACAAGCTTTAGCTTTGCAGCAGAATGAGTAGAAATAGAAAAGCTGGAACGGTTACTATCCTTCCCAACTTAAGTATTATTGATATTGCCGAAGAAGGCAAGGGTGTAGGTAAGGCCGATGAACTAGTCGTGTTTGTTGACAAGGCCGTTCCCGGAGACATTGCAGATGTCCGGATTGTTAAAAAGAAAAAGAATCTTGCAGAAGCAGTTATCGAAACGCTGCATACACCATCTGTGCATAGAACAGATCCTTTCTGTCAGCATTTTGGCACCTGCGGTGGTTGTAAATGGCAGCATATGCAATACGACGCTCAGCTGCAGTTTAAACAAAAAAATGTAGAAGCTGCTTTACAGCGTCTTGCCAAAATTGATACTTCTTCTATGGAGCCTATTTTGGGTTCTGCAGAAAATAAATATTACCGTAATAAATTAGAATATACGTTCTCCAATAAACGCTGGTTAAATCAGCAGGACATGGAAGACCGTGAAGGATTAGAAATGAATGCGCTTGGTTTCCATGTGCCCTTACGTTTTGATAAGATCCTGGATGTACAGCATTGTTATTTACAGGCAGAGCCTTCCAATACACTGAGAAATCAGGTAAGAGGATATGCGTTGAGAATGGGGCTTACTTTTTATGATTTACGTAACCATGAAGGTAACCTCAGAAACCTGATTATTCGTACGTCATCAACTGGTGAGGTAATGGTAGTAGTTGTTTTTGCTTATGCAGAGCAGGATCAGGTAGATGGTTTAATGGAATACCTGAAGACCAGCTTCCCTGAAATTACCTCTTTGTTATATATCATGAACCAGAAAAAGAATGATACCATCTTTGATCAGGACGTGATTACCTACTCAGGAAGAGATTATATTTTCGAGGAAATGAATGGGCTGAAGTTTAAGATAGGAGCGAAGTCTTTTTATCAGACCAATTCTATGCAGGCGCATGAGTTATACAAAATCACTAAAGAATTTGCTGGTTTCTCGGGAGATGAGCTGGTTTATGATTTATATACTGGTGCTGGCACCATTGCAAACTTTGTGGCTGGCAGCGTGAAAAAAGTAATTGGTGTAGAGTATGTACCAACTGCTATTGAAGATGCAAAGTTCAATTCCGAATTGAATGGAATAGCGAATACGCTGTTTTATGCAGGAGATATGAAAGATATCTTAACCAGGGAATTTATTGCTGAACATGGTAAACCTGATGTGGTCATCACAGATCCGCCAAGGGCAGGGATGCACGCAGATGTGGTAGAAAGGTTGTTGGAAATGGAAGCTGAAAAGATTGTTTATGTAAGCTGTAATGCCGCTACACAGGCAAGGGACCTGGCTTTGTTAAAGGAGAAATATACGGTGGGCAGAATTAAGCCTGTTGATATGTTCCCGCATACACAACATGTTGAAAACGTGGTTTTATTAAATTTAATAAAGTAGTATTGCTGCTTTGAGCTAAAGATATTTTAAGATGGATATAGAAGAGTTATTGCCGCAACAACCAGAAGGAGATAAAAGTGATAAAAAAGTAAGCCCGCTGGTAAGTCTGGAGAAAGATCTGGCATTATATGCTGAATCTGTGAAGGAGATAGCATTGGAAATTATTGCCGAAGGAATCTCTAAATACCCGGTATTTGTGGCACACCAGCATACGGTATCGATAGGTGAAATGATCCTGAACAGGGAAGAGCTGAATACCAATTGGACCATGCAGGCATCTACTGTAGAAGAGTTTGTTGAAAAGGGAATTATCAAACCTGAAAGAAAAGAGGAGTTTCTTAAACATTATAAAAGACCAGAGGACTTTATGTGTGTTTTTGTAATCGTTCCTGAAGGAGCTAATTTTATCTACTATCCTTACGATATTAAACAGCGCTAAGCCTGAAAATAAGAATTCCCTGTCCGAAAGGCAAACGGACAGGGATTCACAAACAATTAAAAACTTAATCTATTTTTCTTACGTCAGCTCTTTTTGACGAATTGTTTTTCAAAGATGCATTCCCTTTATAACGGATGCTGCTGCCACTACTAGCTGTAGTCTCTAATCCTTTATTTACTGTTAATCTTACATCTGCACCCGAACTGGAAACAATCTTCGCATAATCAGTGCTAAGTCCTTCTGCGTGTACGCTGCTTCCTGAACTTGATTTTACATCTGCATTCGTAGCAGTCCCGGTTAGATTTGCAGAAGCACCACTGCTAATTTGTACTTGTAGCTCAGTGCATTGTACGGCCAGTTTAAGAGATGCGCCTGAAGAAACTTTCGCATTTAAATGGTCTGTTTTCAATGTTTTATCGCTTTCAATAGAACTACCGCTACTGGCAGCAACACCATTCAGTGATTTATAGGTCACATAAACTTTCGCATTTTTATTCTTCCACCTGTTGGTCAGGCTGCTGTTTTCCCTGAATCTGATAGTCAGTTTATTGTCTGCTGCTGTTACTTCTACTTCATCAATTACGCCTTCGTCTGCCACTACTTTTGCTCCTTCTTTGGTACCGGGAATCAGAATAACTTCAATTCCGGTACTTACCTGAACTGCAGAAAAATTGGCAACGGAAATATTCTTTGTTTCCTGCGCACTAGAGTGAATGCTATGGAACGACATTCCTATCAAAAACAGGAATAAAAATTTTATTAAGTAAGGTGGTTTCATAATCGTAATTATCTTGTTAGGTTTACAGAAATTAGACGCAGGTAGGATGCAAACGTTGCATCATTTTGAAAATATTTTACAGATATTTGAATATGAACCTTAAAATCGTTCTTTTTGTACAAAACAAAGCATTAACAAATGGCCGACTCACAATTACTTATTCTTGATAAAAAGCAGATCCAGCAAAAAATTAACCGCATGGCCTACCAGATTCTGGAGGATAATTTAAATGAGAAGGAAATTGTGATGGCCGGTATATGGGACCGGGGATATAAACTGGCCATCCGCTTAAAGGATGTGTTAGTAGAAATATCTGACCTGAAGGTAACCATGTTGAAAATTGAACTGGAAAAAGATAACAGCAGTCTGGTCGCTACAACGGATATCGAAACCGCTAAAGTTAAAAATAAAGTGATCATCGTGGTAGATGACGTTTTAAATAGTGGTAAGACTCTTGCTTATGGATTTGGCGTGTTCTTAAATACCCCACATAAAAAAATACGTACAGTGGTGCTGGTAGACAGAAGCCATAAAATATTTCCTATATCTACAGATTTTGTTGGCCTGCAGATGGCTACGGTACTTAAAGAGCATGTAGATGTAGTACTTGATGTGGAAGGACAGGAAGATGCTGTTTATTTAAGTTAATACATATGGATCAAAGCGCGACATAAACTAAAAAAGCATGATTACTTTTATTTATGTCGTTCTGGTATTTTTAATCCTTCGTTTTTCAGTCACCCTTTTTAACTTTCTTTCCAATCCCAAATTAGGGAAATACGGGAAGCACTTTACAGATAAAGTGACTATTATTATCACGCCTTCACCTGATAAAAAAAGTCTTAAATTATTGCTGAAATCTATCAGGGAGCAGGATTACGAGCAGATCGAAGTCATCGTCTCCACTGCGGATAACCAGGAGGAAATTGATATAGCTGCACAAAATTGCGATTACCTTCTGTTTCTTGATGCACATACTACTATTCGTTCTGGCTTGATTAACAGTCTGATATATCGTGTAAAGGTATTCGATCTGGCTTTACTGAGTATCATACCGGATGAAACTACACACAGTTTTTTAGAAAAGTGTATGCTGCCGGTGAAAGATTTTGTATTACTTAACCTGGTTCCATTACGGTTGATCAGATTGCTCCCCGGACAAGTGTTTGCGGTAGCGAGTGATAAATGTATGTTCTTTAATGCAGCTTTGTACCGCAACCATGGCTGGAATGCCGGGCGTGATATTATAAAGATGATCAAAGCGGAAAACTTTAAGGTAGAAACCCTGCTGGGAAACCGTCTGATTTCCATCTCTTCCTCTTACCATTCATCTGGTTTACTAAATCAGAGCGGAAAGGATCTGCTGCTGAACTTTGGCAATAACACCATAGCTGCACTATTATATCTTGTGCTGGTAATCGCTGGTCCCCTCATCATGCTGGCCAATTACGAATATGCATTGCTGATCATGCCCGTCGGATTGATCTTCCTTACTCGCATAATGATTTCGTTTCTTGTGCGTCAAAATCCTTTGTTAAACGTTTTACTTCATCTTGTGCAGATGATTATGCTCTTCATTGCATTATCCAAAGCTGTCTTTATCCGTATTTTTATGTAATTTTGTACAATCAATACTTACCATATGAAATACAATTTAGCCGTAACAATAGATAAAGCATCGGGTTTCTGTTTCGGAGTAGTTTATGCCATAGAAATGGCAGAAGATATTCTGGCGGATGAGGATTATTTATATTGCCTTGGTGATATTGTACACAATGATGAGGAAGTAAAGCGCTTAACAGATAAGGGACTGCGGATTATTGATCACGATCAGTTGCAACAGTTACATAACGAAAAAGTGCTCATCAGGGCACATGGTGAGGCACCATCCACTTATGAGCTGGCATTGGCAAATAACCTTATTCTCATCGATGCTTCCTGCCCGGTAGTATTGAAGTTGCAGAACCGTATCAAGAACTCTTACGATGATAAAGAACAGATTCTGATTTTTGGTAAACATGGCCATGCCGAAGTAATCGGATTACAGGGGCAAACAGATGGAAATGCAATCGTATTTCAGGATCTGGCAGAACTGGATCACGTAGATCTGCCAGCTAAATTTACCTTATATAGTCAGACCACCAAAAGCACAGAAAAATTCTACCATATCAAAGACCAGCTGCTCAGCAGAGGTTATGAAGTAAAAGCAAATGATACCATTTGTCGCCAGGTCTCCAACCGTTACGAAGACCTTGAGAAGTTTGTGGTAAATTATGACAGGATTATCTTTGTTTCGGGTAAAAAATCTTCCAATGGTAAGGTGCTGTATGATGTGTGTAAGAAGTTCAATGATAGCTCTTACTTTATCTCCAATACAGATGAGCTGGATCTCAGCTGGTTCAATGAGCATGACAAAATAGGCATTTGCGGCGCTACCTCCACACCGATGTGGTTGATGGAGCAGGTAAAAGCAAAACTCGAATCTTTTTAATAATTTATCTTCATCATCCAAAAGTAATTATAAGCAGTCACTTTTCTGTGGCTTCTGCTTAAACGTATATTTGCAGATATTCTATCAACAACAATGGGAAAAAAGGGCGTATTGCTAGTGAATTTAGGAACTCCGGATAGTCCGGAAGTAGGGGATGTACGTAAATATCTGGATGAATTCCTGATGGATGAGCGCGTAATCGATATTAACGCTTTTAACAGGACATTACTGGTAAAAGGAATTATTGTTCCCTTTCGCAGCCCTAAAACTGCTAAACTTTACAAAGAAATCTGGGATGAGAATGGTTCTCCATTGTTATACTACAGTAAAATACAGGCTGCACTGGTGCAGGAGCAGTTAGGTGCCGATTATCATGTGGAGCTAGCCATGCGTTACCAAACGCCATCTATCAATGCTGCTTTGGAGAACATGAAGGCTGGTCTGGTAGAGAGTATCCAGGTGATCCCGCTGTTCCCGCAATATGCTTCTGCAAGTACGGGATCGGTGATTCAGAAAGTAATGGAAATTGTGGGCAAGTGGCAGACTATTCCGCCGGTATCATTTGTAAACTCTTTCCACGACAATGAAATGATGATCGGTACTTTTGCAGATAATGCACTGAAATATCAACCGGAATCATATGATCAGATCTTATTTAGTTTCCACGGATTGCCTGAACGGCAGCTGAAAAAATGTGATCACTCTGGTCAGCATTGCCTGAAGACAGAAAATTGCTGTGCTACGCTGACAGACGTAAATAAATTTTGCTATTCTGCACAATGTCATGATACCGCGCGTTTAATCGCTGCAAAATTGAATATTCCTGCAGATAAATATTCTGTTTGTTTTCAATCAAGATTAGGTAAGGAACCATGGGTACAGCCGTATACCAGTGATGTGCTGAAAGAACTTGCTGCAAGGGGTAAAAAACGACTGTTGGTGTTCTGCCCGGCTTTTGTGGCCGACTGTCTGGAGACGCTTTACGAGGTGACTGTAGAGTATGGTGAAGAGTTTAAACACCTTGGTGGAGAAGAAGTGCAATTGGTATCCAGCCTGAACGATCATCCGCTATGGATTGCTGCGATGGTTAAAATGGTCAGAGACCATCATGAGAATTAAATAAAATCTTTTAAATATTTAAGGATCTGCTGAGTAGATCCTTTTTTTATGTCTACATAATTCCGCGCCGCAGTAGCGGCATTGTTATCCTGCTGTAGTTTGGTAAAGGCGTCAGAAAGCGATGCTGAAGAGTTTATGCTGATGGCTGCACCGAGGCGGATCAGGTCTTTTGCTTCCTGAAATTTATCATATTTAGGTCCGAAGATAACAGGCAGGCCAAATGCTGCGGCTTCGAGAGTATTATGTATCCCTGCACCAAAACCACCACCTATATAAGCTATATCTGCATATTGGTAGATAGAAGAAAGCATGCCGATATTGTCGATCAGCAATACCTTACTATCTGAATTAGTGTCGTTCTCCGCAAGACTGGTATAACTTATCATCCCCGGAATCAAATGGGTAATTTCATCCAGATGGGCAGCACCTATTTCATGTGGAGCGATGATAAACTTCCAATCTGGATTTTCTGTGATCAGTGTGGCGATCAGTTGTTCATCCTGGGGCCAGGTACTGCCGGCAATGAAAACCTTTGAAGAACCACAAAAATCTGCAATGGCCTGCAAATGTTTCGGCGACTGCGCATTTTCTGCTACCCTGTCAAATCTTGTATCGCCACTCAGACTTACGTTTTTAATATTTACACTATTTAAGAGCTTTACACTTTCTTCATTCTGAACAAAAAAATAGTTCACACATTCCAGCATGCTGCGGTAAAAACCGCCATACCATTTAAAGAAAAGCTGATCTGACCTGAAAATCCCTGAGATGAGAAACAAAGGGACATTATGTCTGTGCAGTACTTTAAAATAATGATACCAGAACTCATATTTGGTGAAAATTGCAATCTCCGGATTAATGAGCTTCACAAATTTTTCTGCATTGTTTTTGGTATCCAGCGGGAGGTAAAAAACACCATCTGCTCCTGTATACTCTTTACGGATTTCATATCCTGAAGGCGAAAAAAAGGTGACCACAATCTTTTTATCAGGATATATTTCTTTCAGGTTTTCCAGCACAGGTCTTCCTTGTTCAAATTCTCCTAAGGAAGCAAAATGAAACCAGATATGTTTTTCTGACGCATTTATACGTTTACTAATTGTGTGGAGAAGATTTTTTCTTCCTTTTAAGAATAACTTTGCTTTAGAATTGAATAATGAAGCAATTTGCAGGAGTAATTTATAAAGGGAAATACCAAAATTATAAAGCCAGAGCATTTTGTATGTTTATTTATTATCTTAGCCGAAGATACTTGATTATAATTTAAAACCTATGCATTATATCATTAGTTCATGACCCTCAGGCTATGATTATACGTATAAGAGTATAGGTTAGAGCGTGAATACCTAAAAAAAATATATCATATGAAAATTGCGGTAATCGGGACAGGCTATGTCGGACTTGTAACAGGAACTTGCCTTGCAGAAACAGGAAACACAGTGATCTGTGTGGACATTGATGAGGCCAAAGTATTAAAAATGCAAAATGGGGTAATACCTATTTATGAACCAGGACTTGATGTTTTGTTCTTACGAAACATTGTACAGAAAAGGCTGACATTTACTACAGATCTTGCTTCAGCAGTTAAAGATGCACAGATTATTTTTATGGCTTTACCAACGCCTCCGGGTGGGGATGGAGCAGCGGATTTATCTTATATCCTTGGTGCTGCAAAAGACATTTCTAAACTGGTTACAGAATATAAAGTAATCGTAAATAAATCTACCGTTCCGGTAGGTACAGCAGATAAAGTTCAGGCCGTATTTACAGAAAATACAGATATAGAAATCGATGTGGTTTCCAATCCTGAGTTTTTACGTGAAGGTGTTGCTGTAGAAGATTTCATGAAACCAGATCGCGTAGTGATTGGTACACGCAGTGAGCGTGCACAAAAACTCATGGCAGAACTGTACGGGCCATATGTTCGTCAGGGAAACCCGATTTTATTTATGGATGAAAAATCATCTGAATTAACTAAATATGCTGCGAACTCATTTTTAGCAACTAAGATCACATTTATGAATGAGATCGCTAATCTTTGTGAGATTGTTGGGGCTGACGTAGATTCGGTACGTAAAGGTATTGGTTCTGACGAAAGGATAGGAAGACGTTTCCTTTTCCCTGGTATCGGTTACGGTGGTTCATGTTTTCCAAAAGATGTACAGGCACTGGCAAAATCTGCTGAAGAACATAACTATGACTTCCAGATCTTAACAGCAGTAATGCAGATCAATGAGAAACAAAAAGTTGTGCTGGTAGATAAAGTGGCAAAATATTATAAAGGTGATTTAGCGGGTAAACATTTCGCTTTATGGGGACTGGCTTTTAAACCGGAAACTGACGATATCCGTGAAGCTCCGGCTTTGTATATTATTGATGAACTGGTTAAACAAGGTGCTACAGTTACCGTTTTTGACCCTGAAGGAATGCCGAATGTAAAACGTCTGATTGGTGATAAAGTGAAATATGCTGAGGATCAGTATGAGGCACTGACTGGTGCAGATGCTTTACTGATTGCGACAGAGTGGTCTGTATTCCGTAATCCCGACTTCGATAAAATGGAAGAAAAACTGGTCAATAAAGTGATTTTTGATGGACGTAACCTATACAACCTACAGAAAATGATTGATTTAGGATATTATTATAACAGTATAGGTCGTAAACTAGTAGAATAATGGGGCGTAAAAGAGTATTAATCACCGGTGCTGCCGGATTTTTAGGTTCGCATTTATGCGACAGGTTTATTAAGGAAGATTACCATGTGATTGCCATGGATAATCTGATCACCGGAGATTTACAAAATATTGAACACCTGTTCTCTTTGGAGAACTTTGAGTTCTCTCATCACGACGTTTCCAAGTTTGTTTACGTACCTGGAGAGCTGGACTATATTTTACATTTTGCTTCTCCTGCAAGTCCGATTGATTATTTGAAAATCCCTATCCAGACGTTGAAAGTTGGATCATTGGGCACACATAATCTATTAGGATTAGCTAAAAATAAAAATGCAAGGATGATCATTGCTTCAACTTCTGAGGTATACGGAGATCCAAGTGTGAACCCGCAACCTGAAGAATACTGGGGTAATGTAAACCCGGTAGGACCAAGGGGAGTATATGATGAGGCTAAACGTTTTCAGGAAGCGATGACGATGGCGTATCATACTTTCCATGGCGTAGAAACACGTATTGTGCGTATTTTCAATACCTACGGACCAAGAATGCGACTAAATGATGGCCGTGTATTGCCTGCATTTATCGGTCAGGCCTTAAGGGGTGAAGACTTAACTGTATTTGGTGATGGTTCACAAACACGTTCTTTCTGTTATGTAGACGATTTAGTGGAAGGTATCTACAGACTACTATTGTCTGATTATGCACAGCCAGTAAATATTGGTAACCCTGATGAGATTACTATCGGCCAGTTTGCTGAAGAAATCATTAAACTTACTGGTACTACGCAAAAAGTAATTTATAAAGAATTGCCAGTAGATGATCCTAAACAACGCAGACCAGATATTACCAAAGCGAGAGCATTGTTAAACTGGGAGCCGAAAGTAAACCGTGCCGAAGGGTTGAAAATTACTTACGAGTATTTCAAGACTTTACCGGCGGATGCTTTAATCAATAAGGAACATAAAGATTTCACTACATATAACCGCTAATCATACATGGCTAAGATATTGGTAACAGGGGGAACAGGATTTATTGGTTCCCATACCGCAGTTGAATTGTTTAATGCAGGATATGAAGTCATTTTATTAGATGATTTCTCTAACTCCAGCAGTAAGATATTAACACAACTGGAAACGATTACTGGTCAGGCACCTGAATTTGTTGAACTGGATCTTTGTGATGAAAAAGCATTAAATGCTTTTGTTGCACAGCATCCGGAAATTACGGGTGTCATCCACTTTGCTGCTTTCAAAGCAGTTGGAGAATCTGTACAACAGCCTTTAAAATACTATAGAAACAACTTCTATTCGCTGATCAATCTGATCAATGCTTTTAAAAGTAAGGTTAACCTGGTATTTTCTTCTTCATGTACTGTATATGGGCAGCCAGATAGTTTGCCGGTAACGGAAGGTGCTGCGGTTAAAAAAGCAGAATCACCTTATGGCAATACCAAACAGATCGCAGAAGAGATTCTTATTGATACCTGTAAGGTAACGCCTGAGCTGAAAGTAACCTCATTGCGTTATTTTAATCCTGTAGGGGCACATAGTTCAGCGTTGATCGGTGAACTGCCAATTGGTGTTCCACAAAATCTGGTACCTTTCATTACACAGTCCGCCATAGGTAAACGTGGTCCGATTACTGTTTTTGGTAATGATTATAACACACCAGACGGCAGTGCTGTAAGGGATTATATCCATGTGGTAGACTTAGCAAAAGCACATGTCGCAGCTATTAAAAGAATGGAAAGTGCAGTGGCAGAAAGCAATTATGAAGTATTTAACCTGGGAACAGGAAAAGGATCTTCCGTATTGCAGATTATACAAGCCTTTGAAGATTCGACAGGAGAAAAGCTGAATTATGCTATTGGCCCGAGACGTGAAGGTGATGTAGAACAGGTATATGGTGATGTAACCAAATCTGCCGAAGGACTGGGCTGGAAAGCTGAACTGGACGTGAATGAAATGATGCGTTCTGCCTGGAACTGGGAAAAGTATTTGAAAGATAACCCATTTTAGATGTTACTAAAAGATCATAAGGATCTCAAGACTGCAATAACAGCCCTTCCTGTAAAGGAAAAAGACAAGCTGTTGCTCAGACTCATTGCAAAAGATAAGGTGCTCACTGAGCACCTTCATTTCAAACTTTTGGAAGGAGAAGCTGATCTTGAAGGACGTTATTTATCTTTATCAGAAGAAATAGATGATGCCATAGCCGTGTTGCTGGCAATCAGAAAAGGAAGTTCGAAAGATGCGCTGCTGGTGATGCGCAGATTAAATGGCAGGGTGAACCATCATTACAAGGTGACTAAAGATTTGAATACCGAAATCGATCTTCGCCTGCATTTGCTGAATAGTATGCCCATTGCTTATAATGAAAGCGTTTTTTCACCTTTAGCCAAATATAATGACCGGCTTAAGGCTTATTTTGTGAGAACAACACTTGCATTGTATAAAAAATATGAGAAAATGCATGAAGATCTGCAGTTCGACTTAAAGGCGCCATTCAACAAACTATTAAATAAGCTTGCCGAAAACAAGCTTGAAAACGCTGCTCTTGAATTGGGGCTGCCGGAAGAATTATAATACAAAAAACTGTTTAAGCGGTTAAACTAAATATTAATGAAGAAGATTTTAATAACAGGTGGTGCAGGGTTTATTGGCTCGCACGTCGTACGTAGGTTTGTCAATAAATATCCTGACTATGAGATTGTGAATCTTGATAAGTTAACTTATGCTGGTAACCTGGCTAATCTGACTGATATCGAAGCACAGCCTAATTACAGGTTCGTCAAAGCTGATATCACAGATGCAGAGCAGATCAATGAGCTTTTCAGGACAGAGAATTTTGATGCAGTGATCCACCTTGCGGCAGAATCACATGTGGACAGGTCGATTACTGATCCTACAGCCTTTGTGATGACCAATGTCATTGGCACTGTTAATTTACTTAATTCTGCCAGAGAATTTTGGAAAGGTGATTATGAAACCAAACGTTTCTATCATGTTTCAACTGATGAAGTTTATGGTGCTTTAGGAGAAACAGGAATGTTTACTGAAAGTACTGGCTATGATCCACATAGTCCTTACTCTGCGTCAAAAGCTTCATCTGATCACTTTGTTAGAGCTTATCATGATACGTACGGAATTGATATCGTAATTTCAAACTGCTCAAATAATTATGGCTCTCACCATTTTCCTGAGAAACTGATCCCATTGGCGATCAATAATATCAAGAATAACCTTCCTGTACCTGTTTATGGAAAGGGAGAAAATATCCGCGACTGGTTATGGGTAGAAGATCATGCACGTGCAATTGATGTTATTTTCCATGAAGCAAAAACCGGGGAAACTTACAATATCGGCGGACATAATGAGTGGAAGAATATAGACCTGATCCATTTATTATGTAAAATCATGGACGAAAAGCTGGGCCGCGCTCCAGGAGAATCAGCAAAGCTGATTACTTTTGTAACTGACCGTGCTGGTCATGACTTACGTTATGCAATCGACTCTACAAAATTACAGGAGAAATTAAACTGGGTGCCTAGTCTGCAGTTCGAAGAAGGACTGGATAAAACAGTTTCATGGTACCTGGAAAATGAAGAATGGTTAACGAATGTAACCTCTGGGAATTACCAGAAATACTACGATAAACAATATCAGGGAAGATAGATTGAGATCAGATTGATATGAAATGTGCAGGGCCGGGATTTATTCCGGCCCTCTTTTTTGCAGGCACTTATTCGTAACGTAATGCCTCAACAGGATCCAGTTTGGATGCTTTTTTTGCAGGGTAATAACCTGAAAGGACACCAACCATCACACACAAACCAAAACCGCCGACAATAAACAGCCATGGAATAATGAATGATCCTCCCATCATCAGAGAAATGGCATTACCCAATAATATTCCAAACAGAATCCCCATGGCACCGCCCATCAGGCAAATGACTACTGCCTCAATCAGAAACTGTTTCCGGATAACCGAAGGTGTGGCGCCAATAGCCTTACGGATACCAATTTCGCGGGTACGCTCCGTTACCGATACCAGCATAATATTCATTAGCCCTATCGAAGCACCTATTAAAGTAATTACACCAATAGCCACACCGCCAATCGCAATAAAAGCTAAGTTTTCAAACAGGGTCTGTGCTACTGCATCACTTTTGGTAATCTCGAAATTATTAGGATCCTTAATCTTAATTTTACGGATATTACGGAATTCTGCAGTAGCCTCACCAATCACGTTTTCCATTTGCTCATTGTTGTGCACCATCACCGTAAGCGTATAAGATGGATTTCCATTAGAGTTGATCACTTTAGCACGGTAAATAGGAATATAAACAGATCGGTCTGTATTTGCCCCCATACCTGATCCTTTGCTTACCAGCACACCAATCACCTTAAATCGGTGATTTCCTGCGGTGATTATTTTATCAATAGGCGATTCGTTTTTGAATAGTGAACTGGCAACTTCACTCCCAAGGATGCACACATTGGTACCCTGTTCTGCTTCAGCAATGCTGATATTTCTTCCGGATGCAAGATCCAAACCCTGTGCTTCCAACCCGTTTTCATCTATTCCGCGGATTACTAAATTTGGATTGGTCTTTTCCAGCTTGTATTTTGCTGTGGCCTCAAAACTTGCCGCTACACTCATCGTTACTGTTGCCGGCGCAACCAATTGCTTTTTCAATGCTGCAGCATCTTCATAACGGATGGATGCAAAAGGTTTAGGCCGCTCTCCTGATCCGCCAATACGGATTCCCGTTCCCCTGTTTCTGATCGTAAATGAATTGGCTCCCATACTTGAAAACGCTTCCGTCATGCTTTTCTTAACAGCGTCCAGCGTAGTTAAAATACCTACCAGCGCAGATAGACCGATGGCGATAATCAATGCAGTAAGCATGGTACGCAGGCGGTTACTTTTGATAGACTGGAGGGCAAGCCTTACATTTTCTGTATAAGTCATTTTTCAGGTATATAATTGGGGGAGGGCATAAATTTAAAAAGTCCTGTTGTTAAGACAACAGGACTTTTTAAATGTTACATCAAAAATGTGATTTATACCGAAAAGCTGGTACCGCAACCGCAGGTACTGTCCGCATTCGGATTACTAAAAGTAAAGCCTCTTGAATTCAAACCATCCTGCCAGTCTACCTGCATTCCTAATAAATACATCTGGTGTGCTTTATTCATAAAGATTTTCATCCCGTCAATTATAAATTCCTGATCGCCATCTTTCTTCTGGTCAAAGCCCAGTAAATAGCTCATTCCTGAACAACCACCACCTTCAACGCCAACACGCAAACCAAAATCTTCAGCAATTTCCTGTTGGTCTTTTAATTTTAAAAGTTCTTTTACAGCAGTTTCAGTAAAGGAAACCGGTGCAAATGCTGTTTCAACTGTATTACTCATGTTATCTCTAATTAGGAATAACAAATATAAATAATATTGGCTAAATCATTGTAATTAACTAAATACCTATTATCAGATGAGCGTAAAGATTAAGCTGTGAAATTTGAAGATTATTCAATCAAAAATGTACATTTTTGTTTGGGTACTTTTTGCCTGACTAGATATAAATTAAAAAATGAATTTAGAATACTTTATCACCCACGCTGCAATTTTAGCAGTAGGCGGTACCATCACTTTTGCTGTAGCTTATTATTTTGTGAAGAATGACGTTCAGAGATATTTTCAGGTGAAATCTTTTGAAGCCAGACATGCAGAACGCGCACACCTGCTTCCTTTGCGTTTACAGGCACATGAAAGACTGATTGTATTTATCGAACGACTAAATCCCCCTAACTTATTTTTAAGATTATACCAGCAGGGAATTTCTGCTGCGGTTTTACAATCACTGATCCTAACCGAAATCAGGTCAGAATACCAGCACAATGTAACACAGCAACTATACATAAATAGTGAGAGCTGGAATGTGATCCGTAAATTAAAGGACGATACCATTGCAATGGTCAACAATGGGACAGCTGGTTTACCAGCAGACGCAACAGGTGTAGAGCTCAGTAAAAAAGTATTACAGCATATGGCAGAGATCGCAGATAATCCGTACGATTTAACACTGGATCTGATTAAAAGGGATATACATCAGCTATTTTGACATGGAAGAGAAGAAATTCAGCACAAGCTCTGGTATTGAGATAAAACCGGTTTATACAATCGCTTTACCAATGAACGAATTGCCCGGAACATTCCCTTTTACAAGAGGGATACAAAATGATATGTATAGGGGCAGATTGTGGACCATGCGGCAATATGCAGGGTTCAGCACAGCTGAAGAATCCAATCAACGGTACCACTATTTGTTAAAACAAGGTACCATGGGACTATCAGTTGCATTCGATTTGCCTACGCAGATCGGATATGATTCCGACCATGAAATGTCTGATGGCGAAGTAGGGAAGGTGGGCGTAGCGATTGATTCACTAAAAGATATAGAGACATTATTTGAAGGGATTGAACTGGAAAAGATCACTACCTCAATGACGATTAATGCTACTGCTTCAATTTTACTGGCCATGTATATCGCCCTGGCGAAAAAGCAGGGAGCAGATATCTCCAAAATATCAGGCACTATTCAGAATGATATCCTGAAAGAGTATGCGGCAAGAGGTACCTATATTTATCCGCCTAAAGCTTCCATGCGACTCATTACTGATATCTTCGAATACTGTAGTAAAGAAGTGCCCAAATGGAATACGATATCCATCTCGGGCTATCATATCCGTGAAGCAGGATCTACTGCCGTTCAGGAACTGGCATTTACCCTTGCCAATGGAAAAGCATATTTAAATGCTGCATTGGAAAAAGGTCTTGATATAAACGTATTTGCAAAGCGCCTGTCCTTCTTTTTCAACTGCCATAATAATTTCTTTGAAGAGATTGCTAAATTCCGTGCAGCAAGGCGAATGTGGGCTAAAATCACAAAAGAGCTTGGGGCTACTGACGAAAAAGCACAGATGTTGCGTTTTCATACACAAACGGGCGGTTCTACGCTCACTGCGCAGCAACCGATGAACAATATCATCAGGGTAACAAACCAGGCAATGGCAGCGGTATTAGGGGGTACGCAGTCTTTACATACCAACGGTTTTGATGAAGCATTATCTCTGCCAACAGAAGCTGCTGCGAAGATAGCACTGCGCACACAGCAGGTGATTGCTTTTGAAAGTGGTGTAACTGAAACCGCAGATCCGTTGGCAGGATCTTATTTTGTAGAGGCATTGACAAATGAAATTGAAGCTGCGGCTCAGTTGTATATTGATAAAATTGATGTGATGGGCGGTGCCGTCAGTGCAATTGAAAATGGCTATATGCAAAACGAGATTGCTGCTTCAGCTTATGCTTATCAGTTGGCAGTGGAAGAAGGCAGCCAGGTCATTGTGGGTGTGAATAAATTTACCCAGGAAAAAGAGGGGATTACCGACACTTTACAGATAGATGAATCTATTAGAACTATACAATCTGAGAAAATAAAACGTTTAAAAACAGAGCGCGATAATGAAGCTGTAAATGCCGCATTACTGAGTTTGAAGGCAGCGGCTAAAACGAATGAAAATCTAATGCCTTATATTTTGACTGCGGTAGAGGTTTACGCGACTTTAGGAGAAATTGCTGATGTCTTAAGAAATGTTTTCGGGGAGTATTAAAAGAGTGTTAAAAAATAGTTATCAACACAAAAAATTTAGGTTAACTAGGGTATGGCTCTGCGGATTAGATACTTACTAAATAAATGAAATATTAGTTTTTTTTGTTGATAATTTTTTCAATCTTCGATAGTCGGATCGCACATATTTTATATGCCTTTCCCACGCTCAAAAACCAACAATTATTATAATTATGATGGAAAAAACTTGTACTGAAGTATGGAATAACTGTCTCCAGATAATTAAGGATAACATTCCGGGCCAAAGTTTCAAAACGTGGTTCGAACCGATCTCTGCCCTTAAATTAGATGGTAAAGTTTTGACGATACAAGTACCGAGTTTATTTTTCTATGAATGGTTGGAAGAGCACTATGTAGGCCTCCTCAGAAAGACTGTAAAAAGGCAGCTTGGAGATGAAGGCAGGCTGGAATATAACATCATTGTAGACAAGTCATCGAACAGCGGTTCTCCATACACTACAAACATGCCCTCCAACGGTAATGGGGCAGAAGCAAAACTGCAATCTATGCCGATACCTGTTTCTATCAATAAGGATATCAAAAATCCCTTTATCATACCAGGCCTGAAAAAGCTGAATGTAGATCCCCAGCTCAATTCTAATTATACTTTTGATAATTATATTGAGGGTGATTGTAATCGTCTCGCACGTTCTGCCGGTTATGCGGTAGCAGCGAAACCGGGTGGTACTTCTTTTAATCCACTGATGATTTATGGGACAGTAGGGCTGGGTAAAACTCACCTTGCACAGGCGATAGGGAATGAGATCAAGAGAACCACTCCTGATAAACTGGTCATCTATGTTTCCTGCGAGAAATTCTGTCAGCAGTTTGTAGACTCGCTAAAAAACAATACAATTAATGACTTCGTGAATTTCTATCAGGCAATGGATGTGATCATCATGGATGATGTACACAACTTTGCCGGCAAGGAGAAAACACAGGATATCTTTTTTCATATCTTCAACCACCTGCACCAGTCGGGCAAACAGATCATCCTGACTTCAGACAAACCGCCAAAAGATTTAGCCGGACTGGAAGAAAGATTGCTGAGCAGATTTAAATGGGGACTTTCAGCTGATCTGCAGATTCCTGATCTGGAAACCAGGATTGCTATCCTGCGCAAAAAAATGTATGCTGATGGAATTGAACTTCCTGAGGAAGTAGTAGAATATGTAGCTAACAATATTGATAATAATGTGCGCGAACTGGAAGGTGCAATGGTTTCATTACTTGCCCAGTCAACGCTCAACAAGAAAGATATTGACATTTCGCTTGCCAAACAGATGCTGAAGAATTTCATTAAAAATACAACCAAGGAAATCTCACTGGAATTCATACAAAAGCTAGTATGTGAATATTTTGAGGTCCCTGTAGAAATGGTGAAATCGCCCACACGTAAACGTGAGATAGTGCAGGCCAGACAAATCTCTATGTACCTTTCTAAAAGTCACACCAAATCTTCTTTGAAAACTATCGGTGCATTCTTTGGCGGTAGAGACCATTCTACCGTAATTTATGCCTGCCAGACGGTAGAAGATTTGATTGAGACCGACAAAAAATTCAAGACTTATGTACAGGATATCCAGAAAAAGCTGAAGATGTCTTAACGCGTTTACAACGCGTTAATTTTCATCAACCCATAAAACAGTGCAGAGACATGCAAAGCCTGGTCTATCTTATTTGTGATCAGAAATTCTTTTACTTCATCTATTGTATATTCTTCTACATTCAGAATCTCATGTTCATCCAGGTGTTGCTCATGTGTTCTCACTCCTCCCTTTAATAAATAAGTGAAAGTTCTGTTGTTTGAGGTTGCAGGATTTGGATATAGCGTAGCAATGAGCTCACAGCTCTCAAACGTATATCCTGTTTCTTCCTGAAGTTCTCTTTTAACACCATGAACCGGATCTTCTCCTGGTTCTATTACACCACCAGGGACTTCCAGTGAAATGATATCTGCGGCATGGCGGTACTGACGTACCATAATTATTTTATTGTCTTTTGTCAGTGCTACTGCATTTGCCCAGTCCGGGTATTCCAGTACGTAATAATCATCTTTTACAGCACCATTTTGTAATTTACAAGTATCTACGCGCAACGTTGCCCACTTCTCCCTTACCAGATACCTGGAAGAGAGCTTTTGCCATTTTAGGATCTCCATTAAGAATTACTGTTAATATATTGTTTTACTGTTTTCTGCCGGCCCAGGTTGATCATGTTGATCACATGGTGTTTCATTTCCAGCAGGTCATAGAGCAGCTGAAGTTTCAGGGCAACAGATAAATTGCTGGCCGAAGTTTCAGCCACATTAAATTTTAAATATAAAAACTGAGAAAACATATCCAGCTTTTCAGCCGGAAAGTTTTTCTCAGTTAAAAAAAGATTAAAGTCGTCCGTACCTGATGCAAGCAAGTCTGTATAAAGTATGCCGAAGTCATTTTCCAGAATTTCATCCAGACCATGATCTGCTTCTTCCAGTTTGCCTTGTTCTTTTAAACCCAGTATTCGGGCCAGCGCCTGACTGAGCTTCTGTATTTCTGCTGTTATTAAATCACGTTTATACATAATTACCAGCTTCCACTACTACCACCGCCACCAAAACTACCACCGCCGAATCCACCGAATCCTCCGCCGCCACTGCTGCTGCCACCGCCCCAGCCACTACTGCCGGAACTTCTGCCGCCACCTAATAAAGCGCCAAATAAAAGGGCTTCACCAACGCCTCTGCTACCCATGATCTGACCGCCGCCTCTTCCACCGCCGCCACCTTTTTTAATAATCAGGATAATAACGATGATAATAATAATCAGGATGAAACCACCACCAATGCCACCTCCACCACCTTTGGATGATTTCCTTGGTGCATCGTTTTTATATTCCCCTTTGGTATATTTAATGATTGCTGTAGTACCAGCTTCCAGTCCGCCGTAATAATCACCCGTCTTAAAATATGGCTTAAACTCTTCATCTATCACTCTTTTGGTCAGGATATCCGGGAATGCCCCTTCTACACCATATCCGGTTTGGATAGCCACTTTTCTGTCGCCAAGTGCTACAACGATCATCACACCGTTATTCTTTGTCTTTCCCCCAACGCCCCAGGCGCGGCCTAATCCTAAAGTATAATCATTGATGTCGTAATCTCCTACGGTCTTTACAATTGCAATGGCAATTTGTGTAGACGTAGAATCGTCAAAGGCCACCAGTTTACTTTCCAGCTGCGCAACCTGATCTGTAGAAAGCGTACCCGTATAGTCGTTGACCAGTGTGGTCGGTTTTGCAGGATAATCCTGAGCAAAACCAGTGGTATAAACTATTGTTAGTAATAAAGCTAAGATAATTCTCTTCATAGCTTTTTGTTGGATTGGTCCATAAAAATAATGTCGTTAGGCAATTCGTTGATATCTCCCGACTGGTAAGGGAAATGCAATGCTAGTTTTTCACCTGCTGTGGTGATCCCCGCAATGAGGCCAGTTACTATATTTCCACCGGCAAAATGCGCTTTCATTGCTATTTGCGTGGTTTCCCAGAAATCTGGTTCGACCCGTTTATTAATACCCTTGTCGCCTATAATTGCAAATTTGTGGTCCACATAAGCAAGGTAAATGAGCACTCCGTTTCGCAGTGCAGTTTTATCCATACCCAGTTTAGTAAAGTATGCAGTGGCTCTATCAAGCGCCTCACCGGGGCAGTGTTTTTCTACCGCGATTCTTATTTCGCCCGATGTCAGCTTTTCTGCCTCAGCAATTGCACTGGTGATCAGGTCTTGTTCTTGTTCAGTAAGAAATGGCATATATATTTGATTAAACAGACAAGGGTAATACATGTCTTAAATCAAAACGTGTATTACCCTTAAAAGTTATTTTGGTCACTAAAATGCTACTTTTGGTGCATTTTCAGCACCGGCATCAGATTTGAAACCAGTCTTGGTTTTAAAACCGAACATACCTGCAGTAAGGTTATTTGGGAATGAACGTACTTTCGTATTGTATACCTGTATCGCATCGTTAAAATCTTTACGTGCTACAGCAATCCTGTTTTCAGTACCTTCCAGTTGTACAGATAAATCTCTGAACTGTTCAGTAGCTTTTAATTCAGGATAGTTTTCAGTTAATACCATCAGTTTGCCTAAAGCCTGACTCACCTGGCCTTGTGCTGCCTGGAATTTCTCTAATTTCTCAGGAGAAAGATCATCCGCATCAACCTTAACCTGGGTAGCTTTAGCACGTGCCTCAACAACAGCTGTTAATGTACTTTGCTCAAATTTAGCTGCTCCTTTAACGGTGCTTACCAGATTAGGGATCAGATCAGAACGGCGTTGATACTGTGTTTCTACCTGATTCCATTTAGATTTTACATCCTCATCCATCTTTACCATGGTATTATAACCGCAGCTGCTCAGTGTGCTGGTCAGAAATAAAGCAGCAACAAACCCTAATATTATTCTTTTCATTTTTTTACGTTTTTGTTTAACTCGTGTTAATATACAGATTACGACTCAATTTCCGTACCTATGTTACAACTGAGGGAGGAAATCCGGCGCAATTGTCATAAAATGAAGTTGTTACATTTATCGGCGTCAAAAACTTAAGGATAAAATGAAATTTTGTCAGGTTTATTGGGCAGTAGCTGGTATCTGATTTAAACTGAAAAGGCAGACCATGCGGTCTGCCTTTTCAGTTTAATGGAACTATTACTTTTGGAAAGTTATGCTTGGTGATATCACATAATAATCGCTCTCTCCCTTAACCGCATTATCCTGAGGAGAATTAAGCAGTATTTCTTTAATACTGATCATGAAATTATTGAACTCACTGACTTTTAAACCTGTCGCGCGACTACTATTTTTTAATATGTTACCATCGAGGGATCTTATAAGTTCACCCGTAGCAGGGTCTATAAAACTAAGTTTAAAATTGGTTACCGGTATCCCATCAATTAGGGGGCGCTGGATGACCTGGAATTGTGAATTGAAGTCATGCCCAACAGCTTTTATGGTAAATAACGGTGTTAATTCTTCCTTTCCCGTTTCAGGATTGTTTGCAAATGAATTGAAAACTACATCCATCGCCGGATATGGAAAGGCTGATATTGCCATATTTGCAACCTTGATTTTCATAAATCCTTCTGGTGCTGCAGGTTCATTTTCAAGTGGATTATCTGGATCTACCGGTATAATTACTGGTGGTACAGGCGGGACTTCTGTTTGTAACACAGGAGATGTAGCACCCGGAGCCTGATAGATATAGTAAGTTACGGCTCTTGTAATATTCAATACAGTATCTATTAATTTTTCACCTGTGGCGCTGTTGTATACCTCAAATCTCCGGTCACCTATGTGTACTGCAATATAGGGTCTTAAAGAGAGGTCGTTTTTAATACCGTCATACTTCATATAGGTTACATAGTCGGTTTTTCTGGTGAATTCTACCTTAACAAAGGCAAGATCTTCTACAGCTTCATTCTTTTTACAGGCAGCAAAGCAAAATAGCAATGCAAGCAGGCATAATGTGATAGTCTTCATAATTGTACGCTTAAAATTTATAATTGATGGACAAGTTTGAATTTATTCCATATTTTACCCTGTAACGGACATCGTCAAATTCTTTTTCGTATTTATCTTTCCCGTATTTTGGAGAAAACGTGTGATTCTCATTGTAGTTATACCCATTGCCATTGATATAGTACAACGCTTCTGAATCCAGCAGGTTAGCTATGTTGAGTTTAACTTCCATTTTCCGTTTGAGCAATCTGCAGAACAACTGCAGATCAATCTGAGCCCTGCCATTTTCATATTCCGTTAAATTCGGATCTGAACTGATCGTATAGGTGCGACGGGCAGTAGTATTATAGCTAAGTGTAAATCCATAATCAGGCGCAGTATAACTTACTCCGGCGTTTATGGTATAAGGAGACTGGCCATACAGCGCTCTGGTTTCCTTATTTTCTACGATAGTTTCTCTATTGGTTCCCTCATAAGACAGGGTATGCACATTGGACCGGATTACTGTACCGTTACCAAACAAGGTAATATTTTGCAACCATTGTTTAGCTGCGATAAAACCAAGTGATTTTCTGATCTCCATTTCTAATCCATAATTGGTCGCATCTTTCTGATTTTGAAATCGATATACCCGGGATTGGAAACCATCAAGACCTGCTACAAGCTCTACTGGTTTATCAAAGGACTTATAAAAACCAGATACTGATATCATTTCCCCTGGCGAAGGATACCATTCATAACGCAGATCGGTATTGCTGATTTTTGTACTCTGCACGTTGGCACCTTCAATATCCGCATTAAGGATCGGATCATAAAAGCCAAAAAACGAGGTTTCTCTAAAATCTGGACGAAGAATCGTCTTAGAAAAAGATGCCCGGAAATTCATTTTTGGAGTTATGCTATAGGTTAAATTAGCCGAAGGCAGATATACTGTATTTTTCTCACCCGTAGGTTTAATAACGGTTTTATCATCAAGCTGTCTGTTCCTCAGGTCATATTTTTCAGCTCTGATTCCATAAACGAGCCTGAGGTGATTAAAAAATCTTTGGTCGAGCATCAGGTAGCCGGCATGGAAACTGGATTTGCCATCAAACTGCTGCCCATTGTTACCATCAGCGAAATAATAGGCCTGATTAAGGCCATTACCTATATTTTCCGGAGCCATTAATTCGACATAAGAACGTCCGAATCCGTCAAATGCTCTGTCATCGCTAAAAATTTTTAGTTTGGTAGCATCCAGACTCCTTTTCTTGTTGATGCCGTTATATCCCATTTTAAACAAACCTTTGTCGCCGAGAAAATCAAACGGCTGACTCAGATGCAGTGCCCAGTTGTAATCTGTTTCCTTTGTCGTGGTAAACATCCGATAATCATAATCCGTTTCATTCTCCCCAGGAATCGTTACACGCGGATTCTGGAAATACTCAACCCCGTCTTGTGTACCTGTCAGATAATAAGAGAACCTGGTCCTGTCTTTCAGTTCCTGTTTGACAGAATTTAGCGCTCCCATCCATGTCAACTTTAGTCCGCCCTCTGTCAACGTATGTTCTCCTTCCAGTTTATGTTGAAATATCTGTGTCAGTTCAGGATCCTGAATCACTCTCTTCGTACGTGATTCATTCAGCGGATTAACAATCGATAAACTCCCTGTAGAAGCCGTATAAGTATTATTAAAGATTTGGGAAAACAGATTTTTAAATCCTATTTTGTAATTTTTACCCTGTATACCCGTATTAAATTGTGCCCCCACCGCAGTTTTATATCTGTAAATATTACCGTTACGTCTTCCATAAGCTGTGTCGATCAGCGCCAGAGGTTTATCTGGATAAGATGCATAATAGGTCATTCCTCTTACATCCTGAAAATCACTCGATTCCTGCGTATTTCTCAAACTAAGGCCAGCAACAAATCCCCAATGCTGGTCATTTTTTAAATTATAGACCTGGCCAGCCGATAAACGATAATTTTGATTCATTCCACCGGTGGAGTTGTATATTCTGAACGCATCCGAACTAAACAATTTACTTTGCGGAACAGCATATTCTGGAACAGTGCCACTTCCCCATGACTGTATGCCATCCGGTAATTTACGATGTCCGTCATCAAATCCTAAGAAATCGTACTTACCTCTTTTTCCTGCTTGTGTGAAATCTTTTCCTAGTGTATTCGTATTAAAACCGGTACCTGCAGATACAATCAGGAAATTAGCAAGAGGAATATCCAGTGTATTTACAGAAACCTGTCCGCCGGCAAACTCCGCCGACACATCTGGTGTAGCTGTTTTATTAATAACTACATTACTTACCATTTCTGCAGGAATCACATCAAAGGAGAAATTGCGGCGATTCATGTCGGTACTTGGCAGAACAATACCATCAATCATACCCTGATTATAGCGTTCTGTCAAACCACGTACAACAATATAACGGTTATCTACTACTGAGACTCCACTCACTCTCTTTAGCACCTGGCCTATATTATTATCCGGCGTACTGGCTATCTGCTCAGCAGAAATACCATCAGTAATTCCGGCAGCATTTTTTTGTTGTGCATATAAACCAGCAATAGCTTCCTTTTTGAAAGAAGATTGTATCGTTACACCTTTCAGTGCATTGGAAGAGCTGTTTAATACGATATCCAGTTTTGTTAATTCATCAGATTTTACAAGGACTCCACTTATTTGTTTGGTTTGATATGATACATAACTCACCTCCAGCGTATAAGTGCCGGGTGTAACGCTAATGCTATAAGACCCGTCTACTGCACTGCTCACAGTTCTGTTCAGTTCTTTGATCCTGATAGAAGCGCCAGGCATTGCTTCACCTTTATCATCAAGCACTTTTCCGTAAACTTTGCCCGGTTGCTGCTGCACAGGTTTTGGTTCTATCACAATAAAGTTGTTCACTATTCTGTAGCGCAGATTAGTTTTGCTCAGTACCAGCTCTATCGCATTGCGGATACTGATGCTTTCCAGATCCACGGAGATATCTTTTGGATATTTAGCCAATAGCTCATCCGGCAAAGAGAACTGTACTTTACCAGCCTTTTGAATACTCAGCAGTCCTTCTTTGATACCCGAGTGTTTCAGCTGAAGCGGAATTTTTACTTTGTCCAGATGTTGGCCGCGTGCTGTTCCCGCTACCATTACACTGGTGAGGGTACATAAGGTAACCAATAAAATAAAGGAGCATTTCATGAAAAAGATAAGTTTGTTTCGTATGGAACGGTGAAGGATTAATCCTTTTTGCATATTTTTGTACATAATGGGTTTGTCTGCCTTTTAGGCAGGAATCTGTTATTATCCGCCCAGCTTTATTGCTGGCGGGTGCTGTTCATTAAGCCGAATGGGCGTCGAAAACCTCCGGCTTTTTAAATACATTCCGTTCCCGGCTTCGGGGACGGTTTTTTTAAGGAGTATTGCTGCTACATAATTTTTTCTGATAGGTTCATATTTCTGTTAATTAATCGTGATTGCTTTTTCTTTATACTGATAAGTGAATCTCCCCGTGCTTGCCAGTACCTCCATGATCTGTTTTAAAGGCATGGTAGCTGTTAATGTGATGGTCATGTGCAGTCTTTCTCTGGCCGGATCAGCAAATTTTATTTTTACATTGTACCAGCGTTCCAGTACATGCGTCAGTTCCTGTAAAGTGGAATGATTAAATACCAATCGCCCGTTTTTCCACTCTTTCACATCTTCCGCATTTACCCTGGTCAGCACAGCTTTGTGGTTATCCCAGTTTAAACGCTGACCAGGTGTAAGCACTGCCAATGAAGTTTTGCCTCTTGCATGCTGCTGATCTACTCTTACTTTCCCTGTTGCCACCTCTACAAACGAGGGTTTACCAGCAAATGCATTGACCCGGAAAGATGTTCCCAATACCCATGTTCGGATGTTACCTGTATGAATTACAAAAGGTTTTTTCGGGTTTTTAGTCACTTCAAAAAATGCCTCGCCCTGCAGGGTAATTTCACGACTGTTACCCGTAAACTGAGCAGGATAAATCAGCTTACTGCCTGCACCCAGATATACCACAGAACTGTCGGCCAGTTTAATAGTGGAACGCTGACCATAAGGGTTTACAGTTTCCTGCATGGCAATTAATGATTGGTGGATAGAACCATCAGTATTAATTTTCCTGATACCGAAATAGGTTCCAATAGATAAGGTAATCGCGGCCCAGATAGCGGCATATTTCCACAGTCCGCTATACTTACCGGGAATCTGTGTTACGACAATTTCTTCAGGTAGCAGCATAGGCGTTTCTAAACGTTCTTTAAGAAAGCGTTCTTTCCAGCCGGAGATCTCCCGATCAGTAATTTCATTTTCCTGAAAAGCTTCCCATTCTTCAGCCCATACTTCATCGATGATTTCCTCTGCATCTTCCTTTAACAGGAAGGTATGCATTACAACAAGTTCGTCAGGAGTACATTGTCCTAAAAGGTATTTTTTTATGAGTTTTTTATCTGCAGGATAGTCCATTACATTCATCAGGTGTTTCTATAAGGTAATACACCTTTTTTTGACGGAGCCACTAATGGAAAATGATTTTTATTGTAATAATTTATGAGAACCTTTGAATGTTAAATAAAGGCCCTCCGTTTAACAATGTAATATCTCAACTTGAAAGAAAGTAATCTCGTAGAAGTCACCGTCATGGGGCAAGTGAAATCAGTAAAAAGTGTTAGACATTTTTATCTTATTGTTTGTAATTCTTATATTTGTGTATAAGAATTGCTAAATGGATACAAGAAGCATTACTGATCAAGTTCGTATAATTAAAAAGGCAACGGAAAAAGCATCCTCCTCCAAAGAAGCGGCTATTGCTTTTCTGCGTAATGCTGGCATCATAGGTGAAAAAGTCGTTAGAACGACTAAGTCTTCTTCTTCTGGGATTGACTATATTATTTGAATTTCTCGAAGAGCCTATGCCCAAACCTTTAGCGCAATTCAATCCCAACCTGTAAAAATTGCAGGGATACAAGAGGGAGGATATGCAGCACGTGAAGATTTTAGTAAAAAAACGTAAAGGCTACATCAGCATATTTTTTCAGATTACGGCGAAGAAAACTGAGCGATGCTCCGATATGGTTTTCTACAGTATTTACTGATAATTGTAATTCGGCAGCTATTTCTTTATGAGTCATATCGTGTTCACGACTCATCTGGAATACTTTTTTACGCTGCGGACTCAATTGTTCCAGCATAGTATGGTAAATAAGAGAGAGTTCTTTAGATTCTATTTCGGCATCTGCAGCCCTGCTGGTGATGCTTTCTTCAGGAATGAGATCAAGGGAAACTGTTAAAACTGTTTTTCTGCGGATGTGATTGAACAAGGTGTTTTTCATCGCCCTGAAAAGATAAGGAGCAATCTCGCCATCAGTTTGAATCTGATCTGTATTCTGCCAAACCTTTAGCAAAAGATCTAATACAAGCTCCTCCGCAACGCTTTCATCTTTAACAAATTTCAGGGAAAACTGGTGAAGCTTATTAAAATATCTACGGAATAACTCATTAAATGCCTTATCATTTCCCTCCCGGCAATGCTGTATCAGTCTGTTATCCGGTAGATTCTTAAATGGCATGTGATGGAAATTACCTCACACAAAAGTAAGGAGCAAAGTGCTATCAGGCATTAATCTTGTGTTAACTGATTGTTAAATATTTTATACTCTTTTTTGGTGATAACAGGAGCTAAGCAGGAATGAAGCTGTTAGATTATCAAAGAAACGTTTTTGATAATCTAACAGCTATAGCCTACCTTTGCAGCAATTCGGGATAAAAACCTGACTATTTACATGCAAAAAGACATTGAAATCACCATCGCGCCCAGCGATCTGGCAAATGAGCAGGAAATCAACAACAAACTTTCTGTTGCCCTAAGAACACCTCCTTCAAATATTACAGGCTATAAAATACTGAAGAGGTCAATTGATGCCCGTTCCAGAAATGTGATTTACAGATTGCAGGTAAAGGTTTATATTGATGAAGCTCTTCCTGAGGAACCAGATTTTGTCCCATACACTAATGTTGCAGATAAAAAAGCCGTTATCATTGTTGGTGCCGGACCCGCTGGCTTGTTCGCTGCCTTGCAGTGTATTGAAAATGGGATGAAGCCTATTGTTCTGGAGCGTGGTAAAGATGTAAAACAACGACGGAGAGATCTGGCGATGATCAATAAAGAAGGTATCGTAAATACGGAATCCAATTATTGTTATGGTGAAGGCGGTGCCGGAACCTATTCTGACGGAAAACTGTATACCCGTTCCAATAAACGAGGCGATATCAATAAGGTTCTCCAGATTTTTGTGCAGCATGGCGCAACTGAAGATATCCTGATGGATGCCAGACCTCATATCGGCACCAATAAATTACCCCATATCATCACAGCCATCCGCGAAACTATTTTAAATGCAGGCGGTGAAGTCCGCTTTGACCAAAAAGTAACCGACCTGATTGTTGAATCCGGACAAATCAAAGGTGTGGTGATCAATGAAACAGAAACATTAAATGCTGATGCCGTTATTTTAGCAACAGGACATTCCGCGAGAGATATTTATACATTATTGAATGATAAAGGAATTCTTGTAGAGGCGAAACCTTTCGCGCTGGGCGTAAGGATTGAGCATCCGCAGGCAATTATCGATGCAGCACAATACCGTTGCGACATCAGAAGTGAATTTTTACCACCTGCGTATTACAGTTTAGTGGAACAGGTGGGCAGCCGTGGTGTATTCTCATTCTGTATGTGTCCGGGTGGAATTATTGCGCCATGCGCTACCCATGAAAATGAAATTGTAGTCAATGGCTGGTCGCCCTCCAAAAGAAATAACCCTTTTGCTAATTCAGGAACCGTAGTTCAGGTAACGCTGGAAGATGTTCCGGGGACCGATCCGCTGCGGATGATGAAGTTCCAGGCAGAAATAGAAAAAACTGCTTTTGAATTAGGTGGTGGAAATCTGGTTGCGCCCGCACAGCGGATGATAGATTTTGTAGAAGGAAAACTTTCAGCTGATCTTCCTAAGAATTCTTATCTGCCGGGCACAAAGAGTGTGATGCTAAAAGATGCTTTACCAAAATTTGTTGCGGACAGCCTAAAAAATGCTTTACCACTCTTTGGAAAAAAGATGAAAGGTTATTATACCAATGACGCGATCATGGTGGGCGTAGAAAGCAGAAGTTCTTCGCCTGTGCGGATTCCGCGCGACAAAGAAACATTTCAGCACCCTCAAGTGAAAGGATTATATCCCTGTGCTGAAGGTGCCGGTTATGCCGGCGGAATTGTTTCTGCTGCTATAGATGGTGTGAACTGTGCAAATGCGATCCTCAATTTTAAATAAACATTTTATTGTTACTACTGTTAATTCTTTAGAAACAACATCATCATGAAAAACACCCTAATCATCGGCGCTACGCCAAACCCAACAAGATATGCTTATCGTGCTGCACAAATGTTAAAATCTAAAGGACATGACATCGTTAACGTAGGTATCAAGACCGGTGAAGTGGCAGGAGTAGTTATTGAGAAACCAGGGACAATCCATGAAGATATCCATACCATCACTTTGTATATAGGCCCCGATCTCCAATCAGAATATTTCGATTATATCGTGAAGACAAACCCAAAGAGGGTGATCTTCAATCCCGGAACGGAAAATGATAAACTTGAAACTGTGCTGAAAGAAAACGGTATTGAGCCGATAGAGGCATGTACGCTGGTGATGCTTGCCACCGGTCAGTATTAATTACCGTGATGAGTAGCAGTGTTATAACATATTTCGGTTGAAAAGATAGTAATGATAGGCAGTAACAAAAGTCAGCATTAGTAGACTGAAAAGTAAAAACTGACCAAAAATAATGGCTGTCATTGCTATCACAAAAAAGGAGAATATAAATTTCAGATAACGGTCCATATCATCTTTCAAGAAATACAGGGATATCCTTAAAAGCAGCAAACCAGAAATACCAAAGACTATTCCTGTAATTATTATATATGGATTAAGGCCAGATACCACACTGTACAAAACAAACTCAGGTAATAGTAGTAAAGCAAAAAATATAACGGTTTGTGCCAATCTTATCCAGCCCGTTATGGGCAAACTGTTCACAAATGATAAGTTTACTTTTTCGTATCTGAGTACGGTTGCTATCAATGTAGTATGTGACAGTATCGCTGCAAGAATTGCAATCATATAAACCCTCACATCGGGCACATCCCCTTCAAATGCCCATATGATTCCTTTAAAGAGAACAAGTGATAACAATTTACACATCAGCATCATCATTGTCTGCTCCTTTAATAAATAATAAATTGACCATGTCCAGTAAGGCTTGCGGATATTAGGTAGCTCAATATTAAACGGAATTTTTATACTTGTAAATTGATAATTAATCCTTTGATAAGTAAGCCTGGCCATCAGGTACAGTAGACCAGAAACATATATGCAAAGGGCAAGAATAGTAATATAATTTCCCTGCAACGTTGCGGTGATAAAAAGCATGACTGCATAAATCAGCATAGGCATGCAGACAACTACATACAAACCAAGCCAGCTGATCATCTGTTTTTTTCGTTGTGCAGCATTACTGAGATATATGAATTGATAAATATCCTGCCTCAGTTGCTGTCTGATGAAAAGAAATCCCTTTGTGGCATATACTGTAAAGAGTAGTAGGAATATCCCAAGTATAAGAGGCGACGCTGATATCCCTATTAAAAGCGATAGATGAAAACTTAAGATTTGTCCGGGTTCTACAGCGGCAAAAATCATATAAAACAGGAAAATAAACAGGCCTGCATGTTGTTTGTAAAACTCTCTCGCCAAAGTTTTAATATATATGCTTAACATGCGCTGAGTTTATGCTGATTTATCTCAAAGGTTCCATCTACCTCGATGGCCGTACGTTCCATTTCCTGGTGGGTGGAGATCATAAATGTGGCCCCTTCCTGGCGTCTGTTTTTTATACATTCATAAAGAACCTGCGCTGAAGCAGCATCAATAGTAATCAATGGTTCATCAAGCAGGTAAAATTCTATATTGCCTGTAAAGGCGCAAATAAGAGATAACTTTTTAAGCATCCCACTGGAATAACTACTGATTTTGTTATTCATAGAATCGCCCATTTTAAACTGTTCTATTAGTTCATCAGTAGATTTTCTTGTTGTTTTTCTTACTTTACAATAGAAATCAAGCAATTCCGTTCCTGTAATAAAAGATGGGTATTGTGGTTCTGCTTCGGCGAAACTAAGCAATGATCGATATAGTGACGGACGCTTACGTAAAGAAATTCCGTTGATACTAACTTCACCATCAAAAGGAGTTTGTCCGGCGATTACCTTAAATAACGTAGTTTTCCCGGTTCCATTTCCTCCTTTGATCCAGTATAAGCCATCTTTTAGTTCCCATTTGTCAAATGCTAAAACAGTATAACTACCATAACTTTTTACGAGGTTTTTAATATTTAGTTCAGCCACGTTGTTTTAATTTTAGATGAAATTTCGTAGAAATTGTTACCTGTAATTTTGATATAAATCACTATTTTTAGAAAAACGCAATTATCGTGAGAATTCATTTGCCTGTAAAATCAATCATCTTTTACCTTATGGTCGGCACGGTATTGCTGCTGATAGGGGATAGGATAGTTGATCTGGTTATTCTGAAAAGTAAAGAGCCAGAACTGCAATATCAATTTTTATACAAAGATATTACTCTCGTAATCGCGGTAGCCTATATTACTTACTTCTGTGTTCGCTTTTACTTGTCCAACATCAATATGACTTCCATACATTACCAGAATCTGTTTGCAGGAAGCCCCTATGCTATTTATGTGATGGAAAAGAAGACGCTTAAATTTCTTGCAGTTAATGAGGCTATGACCAATCTTTACGGATATACAGAGGAAGAGTTTCTTTCCATGACCGCTTTAGCTATCCGTCCTGAAGAAGAGCGTGAACGTATTGTTTCATTTTTGGATACGTTTGGCGATACCACCAGCCGCTCTGGCAAATGGTTGCATCAGAAGAAGAATGGCGAAAAATTTTATGTGAGTATAACCTTTCATGCTGTTCCGCTATTTAACAAGGACACCTATCTGGTCATGGTTACAGATATCAATCAGGCAATTCTTGATGAAAAGAAGATTAGTGATTTACTGCATTTGTATGAGACAGTAAATATGGCAACAAATGATGTGATCTGGGATTATGACCTCACCAAAGATCAATTCCACTGGATGCAGGGATATCAGGAAACTTATGGTTATGCTGATACCGGACAAACAACTAACTTCTGGCTGATGCCAAAAATCTATCATGAGGACAGGCAGAAAACAATTGATTTTTTCAAACAGCTGGTGTCCGAAAGAAAAAAGAGCTGGTCAATAGAATACCGCTACGTTTCTGAAGATGGTAGTTTAAGATATATTGAAGACAGGGGTTTTGCAATTTTTAATGAGAATAAAATGCCTGTGCGGCTGATAGGTGCGATGCAGGACGTTACCCAGCATAAAGAATATGAACAGCAGTTGCTCAGTCAGAATGAATATCTGAAAGAGATCGCCTGGATTAATTCCCATCAGGTGCGGCGTCCATTATGTAATATTATGGGCCTGGTGGAACTCATTAAAAATCCGGATAATTCCAAAGAAGATACTATGCAATTTATTGAAATGTTATCTGATTCGTCGAAGGAATTAGATGATGCTGTTATTAAGGTTAACAAACAGGCTGTGGACGGTAAAGTTCAAAATATACAAAAGGCTAATTTCTAATGATCGTTCTGTTTTGTTATGCTCCGGTATACAAATTCTTCTGTATACTGAGTGGAGTACGCTCGTACTGTGCCCGATCATACTCCACGCATACAGCACTCATACTCCACCTCATTTTCTACTAGCAAAATTATACGTGTACTTCACGCGGAATATCGGTGCTGTATAGGTGCTGTTGCCCCGACCACATTCTGGACACGCTACGAACAAGCTTCAGTTCTACTGTAATAGTTTTTGACCTTAATTAGTGTACAGGATTGTTTCTGTATAAGAAAACACGATGTGGATAGTAATTGGCTATTTACGAGTGAGCAAGACCTATGTCAGGTTTGCTTTGCAAGCCCCCTTCCAGCCCTTTTTGAGGGGGTCTCTATAGGGTTGCTATACCCATTGGGCAAGAAAAGGGCTTTGAACCCTACTTAAAGGTGCTTTATAATTTGGACTAATATAGTACTAAACAAGGTTTGATTAGGATCAAAACCAGTCTGATGCAGTCAAAATAGGTGATTTTGTAATTATTTATCAATGGAAATCAATGGTGATTTCATTGATAAATTAATGCCTTAGAATTCTATTTCTTTGGGAACAAATTGGTATGGTAGTTTGGTGATTGTTTTAGTAGTGAAATCTTTATTTAATTTTAAATATATTTTGTATTTCTAATAAAGCTATGTAAATTAGCATATGGAAAAATTAAAGAAGAAATAAAGAATACGCAATCCTAATTTCTAATTAAGAATTGCTTAATAGCCTCGCACAACAAATCTAGTAAATTTACCACGCGAGCGTAAGTTGAGCAACCTAAACCCTATATTTGTTATAGGGCTGGTGCTCCTTATGTCTTTTGTGTGGGTTCTTTCGAAAGAGAGGATGGCTTTACTAGAGCCGGTTGTGCAATAGATTGAGTGAGTTACCAGCCCTATACCTTTTAGGGTGGTAACCCTCATAGAGGCTTATTTAAATTTTAAACTTAAATAAGATCAATATGAAAACAAAAACCAACAACCACGTAATTACCATTCCTTTAGAGTTCAGGATAGCCTGCTCGCTGTACAAACTGGATCCGCAGGAAGTCCTCCAAATCTTTATCGACCATGTAACAGTATATGATAGCCTTTCAGAAGATTATAGTGAAGGGTATACTGAAGTCTCAAAAACAATTGGATTATATGTACTGGCCGCCCGGGGCATGTCCAATGGAAGTTATGCTTATAGACATGGTCAGGATAGCATTGCTATTAACTTCAAAGGCATTTATGACCTCGCCCAGAGAAAGAATGGCTATGCCAAAGCGAAAAGAAGGAAATCGCTATCCTGCATCAACGAATTGTACGCCACAATGGAACGTGTTTACACTTTTTCAGATACCTTTTACGTAGATGAACACATTACGCTGGAGGTGAGCAAAAATTTTATTGTACTGTGCGAGCTGCACAATTGTTATCCGGCAGAATACCTGGAATATTTTATGGACCAAATCTCTGTAGCAGAGATGGAGGCAAAAACAGGACTTGAAGTACTAAATGATAATTTCACTATGGCGTTCTTTATGAAAATTGTACTGGGTTTTGGATTAGCAAATGATGAAATCCCGGATTTTAATGAAGAAGATATGATCTTCCTGTTGGATTTAGAAGACCTGAGGGCACAATGTTACCATATTGTTAGTCTGGAAGAAAGGATTGCAGTATTCAAAGCGTTTTGCCAAAATCGTTATGACCAAATCGCCAATTAAAACGAAGTTGGCGATCATCCAGGGGAGAGGATATGGTTGAACGAGTCAGCAAATGAGGCAGAAAAGGTGATGAAACTATAGGTGATAAGAGTTCTGTAAGGGTTTGATAAGCCTAAGAGGCTTACCAAACCCTTATCAAACCCTTACAGAACATTTACCAAACACTTAGCAAATAGCTTTTCAAACCTGTCTTCTCCTAGAATAGCTATACAGGTTAGCTAATTATTCCTAAGGTGCCTATACACCTTGTTTTTTTAATCCTAAAGTAATTATACACTAAATTAGTATTCCTGTCTGAACTACACAATCTTGATTTTGCATTTTATTTTTACGTTTATCCTTCCATCTCTTTTTTAATATTCCTGTAGAGAGATGAGCTTGTTCCGGAGTTAAGTAATCGCAACTGGCATGTGGCCTTTCATTATTGTAGGCATCTATAC
>Ga0247813_10000357_pt1 | contig 46918 bp, 41 predicted proteins | sample UWRJL169409C1_FD_180719 | JGI IMG/M metagenome (GOLD analysis project Ga0247813, IMG submission 180719) | Plant litter microbial communities from Arlington Agricultural Research Station in Wisconsin, United States - UWRJ-L169-409C-1 | ecosystem: Environmental > Terrestrial > Plant litter >... | reverse complement strand
TGTCTGTTTATAGTTTTTAAAATACTCTGTATAAGTTAAATCCAAAAAAGAAATCTCCTTTACCCCAGTTGCCGGAAGCATTGGTAAGATATCCGCTCTCGCTCATCGATTGAGAATTGGTAAATATCAATTGAAAAACATGCCCGCCTGTCTCTATATCAAGACCTACAGACAAAGGATTTTCATAAAAACCAGGAGTATCAAAATTGTGCATGTATTCTAAGTTTACAGATAATCTTTTGGTGATTTTATAGCGACCGCCGCCTCCAAATGAAAATTGATTATCATTTTCGATTGTCGGATTGTAAAGGTTTTTATGAATAAAAGAAGGTACTAGCTCAAGAGATAGCCTTTCGTTAATTTTTCTTGACACCAATAACTGCTGTACATAAGTCGTGCGGTGCTTAAATTCCAGTCCTGGATATTGGTCTTTTTCTAAAAAGGTATTAATATCGGCAACACTGTATCCAACAATGTCAACAGGAAAATTAGCACTTTGCCTCGCCATTCTGTATTTTAATCCGGTCTCGTACATTTTGTTTAATGTATGTCTGGAAAGACTGACCGATAACCAGTCTGTAACGCCATAAATTCCCCCTAGTTTAGTGGTTGCATTATCAAGACCAAAAAAACTATCAAAACCATCTTTTACAGTACCAAAACGATGTGAGACTACAAAATAGAACTCTTTTTTTGCTGCCATTTTTGTTGTTTGTAACGTTACAACCTGTAATGCTTTAAAAGTTGCTGCAGCATAACTATCTTCTACCTGAGTCGAATCCAGATCTTTGAGCAGATCCTCTTGCGAATAAGCCATCGTCGCCAAAAAAAGGCAGATTGGGATTAAAAATTTCTTCATAAAATTGATTAATTGTTTTGTTTATTAATGGTACACTGATCTAGTTTTATCTCCTGAAAAAGCTCATCATAACCTATGCACTTTCCTTTTACCGTCACATTTTTATTGGTAATTTTCTCTTTTATTTTTTGAGTAAAAAGACAAAAAACAGTATTTTCAAGGAGGATCACAGAGTCTGTTTGTTTGGTAATTTCACCCGTTATTTCAATGGTTTTATTGAGATATAATGAATCTGCTTTTTGTGGATTTGAGGTATACTCTTTACTTAATTTTGCTGCTGTAAGACTAAAATCCGGCATTTCGGATGCGATATTGCGTGCTTCCTTATAAAGAAATCCGTAATAAAAATAATAGCCCGCAGGAACCAGCAAAAGCAAGACTACAATTATTAGTGTTATTCTTTTCCTTTTCATAAATAGATTTTAAATGCTGTTTTATCCGGTTATATGAAGTTGTATACCAGAATTTTACTTTATAAGTATTTCAAATTAGTCCGGTATAAATTGGACTAATTTGAAATTTCCTTAAAAAAAATAGACCTTTTTTATATCGCCAGCGGAGCATCTTTTATCGCTACTGGCCAAACCCCAACAGCAGGAAAACTAACTCCTTTATTGGCACCTCGTACGTTTGCATCTTGTCCAAAATAATACAAAGGCCAGCCGTTGTAAACCAATTGAGATTTCCCAAATACTGTAATAACACTAAATTTAGATTTATCAAGTACAGAAGGAACTACGATTTTATCTGTTTCATAAATTGGCCAAATCGCATTGTTCGAAAAATCTGCTTTTGTAAAATTGTTTTTCTTGAAATTATCGTTCTTAAAAGTATACAGCGTTATTCCTTTAGCATCTGTAAAATAAGTAGTCAAACCATCTCCTTCAGTATAATCTGATTTATAGTTTTTAGTATCATGCCCTACAAGCTGGCTTCTTACGATCATAATCGAGTAATCAGGTTTTGCAATAAACCAAACACCACCAACTCCGTCTCCGGTTGTTTTACCGGCTGCTTCTGCAGTATTGCTTCCGTTTACACTTGGTGCGTAATAATATAAAGGCCATCCTTTATAGGTTACTTGTTTTTTGCCGGATGCTGTAGTTATGGTAGCAAAATCTGAAAATGTTAATCCTGTTCCTATTTTATCTGCCGTTAAATTATCTACCACAAAAGCAGGCCATACAGCTTCACATCCACCAGTACAAGAAGCTTGTCCGTTTGCATCTGTTGAAAAATAGTACAAAGATCTTCCGTCTTTATCAGAAAGATAAGAGCCTAATGTTGCACTGGTAGAAAGACTTACTTCTTTTTTTACTTCGGTAGTTGGAGTAGTATCATTGTTGTCACTGTTACAGCTTGCAAAAAAAGTTGTCGCTGCAAGAGCAACAAGGGCGATTTTAATTTGTTTTAATTTCATTGTTCTTTTGATTAGGTTAAGGGAGTTATTTTTTCCTCGTTTAATTGGATCCAATAGTAAAACAGCCTTGATGTAGATTACCCTACCAAAGAATTATATTTTTTTGAAAAAAAAGTAAAAAAAAAGTGCAGAAGCCTTAATAAACCAATATAGTTCAGGCTATAATGAAATCCTAAAACTCAGATTTGGAGTTCTTTGCAGTGAGAATGTTTCGACTTCCTCGATAGAATTTGAAAGTGAACTTACCCTGTAATATTCGCTGATTTCATTTCGTCTGTTCAGTATATTTAAGATAGAAAGTCCAATTTTATATTGAATTCCCTTTTCCGTTTCCCACTTATAAGTAGACGAAATATTAACCTGTGAAAAAATGTGCAAATTGGTATTGTTTGGTTTATTGTAAACCAATACAGGATCCGAAAGATCAATTTGAGAAAGATCCGGTGAAGTTTTTGGCCTGCCGGAGGACCATTTTGTGCCTAAAGCTATTTTAAAATTATTTTTCTCATAAATTCCCGCCCACGAAACTGTATGCATTAACTGAAAATTGTTGGGAAAACTTGAGTATTCATAATTAGAAAAATGATAATTATTGTGGTTATACGTATAACTTAACCAGGTTAAAAAATGATTCATTTTTTTCTGAATCAGCATTTCTGCTCCCCAAACTTCGTAGTTACCAGTTGTTTTAACAAATTCTAACTGGTTCTGAAATCCCTGGCTGGAGGTCGTAATGCCTTTTACTTTTTTATAAAAACTTTCGATATCCAGCAGCCAGTCGTTCTTTTTGTAGAATAAATTTAAAGATATCTGCCTGCTTCTCTGAATAGGAATAGTACTGTCATTTGAGGTAATCCAACGTCTTTTTTCGATGCCAAAATAATCTTTTTGCAAATCAATAATTTGTTGTGAGTTCTGGCTTTTTAGCTCGCCAAGCAATTCTAAATTCAGATTTTTATTTATGCCGTAACTCAACTGCATGCGCGGTTCAACAATAAATTTCTTAAATTTTTCGATGTAATTAATTCGGGTTCCTGCCTTAAAATAGATGCGTGAAAGTGTATCGTTAAATTTTCCTTCTACAATAAAAGCATGCGTCCTTAATACATCTTTGACTTTACGGTAGAAATCAGGGTTGCTTACCTGCTCTAAATTAGTAATCCCCATTTCGTTAAACTGATAACCATCGTTTAAACTAAATTTAGAGCTAATAATATGGCTGTTTTCTAAATTAACACCATTATTGTTTACGGTATTTTCCTGAATAACAACCTGATCGCCAAATGTCGTTTTTTGGTTGGCCAAAAGTTCATAAGAAGAGTTATACACATTAATTTTAGTCGTATTAAAGCTGTTCCAGTTTCTTTTCCATGACAAATTTCCTCCATAATTCTGCTGGCGTAAAACATTGTCTTCAGATCTGTTCATGTCATATATAGTGGCACTTTGAAAAACCTCCAGATTGTCTTTGATGGTAATTAAATCCAGAATTATTTGGTCTTTACTTCCAATTTTCTGAGCATATTTTAGTGTAGCATCATAAAAACCAAATTTTTTATCACTTTGGTAATCAATATTCTGACTTTTAGAAAAATCAGTAATGGTCGTATTTTGAAATACTTTATTAAAATATTCCCTGTACGTTGGTGTTTCTACAAAATCAGTAATCGATTTACGGGCCGAAATTTCGATATAACTCTTTTTGGAAACATTGTACTTGGCGTAAACATCGGCATTAATCATATTGATTCCTGCGCTAAAAGCGTTTTTTTCTGTGTTTTCGGCAGTAGAGGAAATAGCCACAACACTGGAAACACTTTCTCCGTAAAAAGCAGAGCTTCCGTTTTTGTAAATCGAAATAGTATGTGCCAGATTGGGATTAAAAACAGATATTAAACCAAAAAAATGTCCCGTTTGAAACATTCGTATCCCATTCCATAAAAACAAATTTTGGTCGTGTGTGCCACCGCGAACATTAATACTGGAAACACTTTCGTCAAGACTGTTTACCCCAGGTATTTGTTGCATGGTCTGCAAAGCATCCGGTTCTATAAGCCCGGGAAGAATACCAAATTTCTTGGGTTTAATTTCAAATGATCCATCGGTATTTTTTGAAATCCCCGAAGCCAGAATAGCATTGGCTTTTATTTCTTCAAGTTGTGTAATTTCGGGGTCTAATACTATTTGAATGCAATTTTCAGCGTCTGATTTGCCCAACAGAATTCTTTTCGATATAAATCCCACATGACTAATGATTAACAGGTTTGCATCGGCTTTGTTACATTCAAAATAGCCTTTTGCATCTGTTGCAATCTGAGCTTTGTTGGTTAAAGTAACATTGGCATTTTCAACAGGTTTTTTATCTGTACCTGAAAAAACATTACCGCAAATTCGTGTTGCTTCTTTCTCTTTTTTATAAATATTAATAAACTGGTTTCCAATATTTTCAAAAGCCAAATTTGTTTTTTTAGCCAGATATTGCAATTTTTGCTCCAGCGAAAGTGTTTTTTTTGGTGGTGCTACTTCCAGGTCCGCAACATTATCTTCGGTATAATTAAAATTTACCTGATGCTGTTGTTCTATTTCAATTAATATCTTTTTTAAGGGTATAGCATTTCCTTTGTTCTGAGCAGAAAGATTCAGAACAAGAAAAAAAATCAAAAGCAAAAAATGAAATGGTTTGGGGCGCAGCATTTATTTTTTGTCAAATATTATTTTATTGTTTGCCACTTTTTTTGCTTCTAAATGATAGGTTGTGCTAATGATATTTAAAGCTACATTCAGATCATTAGTAGGTAATTTTCCGGTAAACAGCGAAGTGGTATCTTTCGAGTTTAATTCTATAGTAATATTGTATTGTCTTTCCAATTCGTCTAACAAACTTTTGATGTTTTCTTTATTAAAACAAATTTGATTGTCGATCCATTCTGGCTTAGAAGACTTAACGGGAGTACTGAATTGTTTTCCATTTTCGAAAGTAACGCTTTCTCCGCGTGTTAAAATGATTTGTGCATTGCCGTAATTTACTTTTACACGTCCTTCATAACAAATGACATCAAATCTGTTTTTTCTGGCTTTCACGTTAAACTGAGTTCCTAATACGGATACTTTACCAAGACTGGTCTGTACTTCAAACTTTTTACCTTTGGCTACTCTAAAATAAGCTTCGCCTTGTAGTTCCAGATGCCTGTTGTTGTCCCAGTTCCATTTTTTATAATTGATTTCAGAACCTGAATTCAATACTACTTCAGAATTATCCGGAAGCGAAAAAGTACTTCTTTCTCCAAAATTGGCTGTTTGAATTTGTGGCACAAAATTTTTGACAGCAAAAGTAACTCCCAGTGCCAGAACAAAAATAGCAGCCGCACGAAACATCCAATTTTGAGATAACGGAATCACTTTTGGAGTCTCTTTTTTCTGTTTAAGAATGTTGGCTAAAATAGTATTTTCATCCATATCATCTACTTCAAGATGAGCGGTGTAGTTCTTTATTTTTTGGTATTTTTCGAAATCCGGACTAGCTTCAAATTCAGCTAATTCTTGTTCTGATAAATCATCGCTGAGCCATTTGGCCAATAAGTGATTTTTTTTCATTGTATTGATATTATATTGTTAAAACAATTAAAATTAATTTTACCCTACTTTTACAGATCAATTTCTTTACGTAAACTTAATAAAGCCAGATGAATGCGTTTTTCTACGGCTTTTACGCTAATATTTAAATCAAGTGCAATTTCGCTGTATTTTTTACCGTCAATGCGGTGCATTAAAAAAGCTGTACGTTGTTTTTCATTGAGTTTTTCAATGGCCTTTAAGAGCTTTGTTTGAAATTGCTTTTCTTCGAGGATATACTCCGGATTTTCGTTTGTTTTATCCAAACCGGTAAAGTTTTTTTCATACCGCAAAACCACTTTTTGATGTGCAATTTGGTTCAGGCTGCTATTGTTTGCAATAGTATAAATATATGATTTCGCTTTTTCCAGCGGCACGGCGCTGCAATTTTGCCAAAGTTTTACAAAGGCTTCCTGCGCCAGATCTTCGGCCTGTTGCATATTGCCAAATTTGTAAAAAAGAAAATTTCGAAGCGACTTGATCTGACTTTTAAAAAAAGACGAAAAAATCAGTTCATCACAGGTATTTGATTCGTTTTTATTTGGCATTTATCTCTTAATTTGGAATGTGCAAAAGTATTTGTTTTTAATTCAAGTAGGGTAAAAGAAGAACTTATTGTTTTATAAAAGTATAAATGCTATTACCATTTGATAATTTAGTATAAAGATTAAAATGAAAACCCTGATGTCGAATTTATTAAAAACTAGTTTCTTTAAATTTTATTACATTTGTGAAAATCTAAATATGTTCCCTTTTAAAAAATATTTATCAATTGCCGTTGTTCTGCTCTTGCTGTCTTGTCAAAGTGAGATAGATGAGGGAGATGATAATGTGCAGGGAACAATTACAAATGTTTCTCCGCTTACGTCTTATCTGCAAAGGGTTGCTATGGTGCCTACAGTACAGGATAATATCATAGACGGCTCTAGTTATTGTACAATAAAACTACCCTATACGGTTACGGTAAACAACCAGCAAATTGCACTAAGTACTACAGCTGATTATCAAAAAGTACTGGATAATATCAATGCAAGTACTTATGATGATGATATTGTAAGAATAGATTTTCCGGTAACAATGGTGTACTATAATTACATCGAAAAACTGATTCCTAATGAAGCTGATTTTAATACCTTAATTGATTATTGGAATATGTATCCTGATCTTTTATCCAAAATTAATGGATTAAAGATCAACTATCCCATTACGATTAATACTTACAACAGTGCCAATCAAATGGCAAGTTCAGTTTCTATTATAAGTGATCAGGCTTTTTTTAATTTTATAAAAAATCTAAACAGCGGTCAGTATATTTCATTAAAATATCCTATTTCGGTAGCAGATTATAATGATCAGCCTAAATCAATTAATACTAATTTAGAATTCGAAAATGCCATAAAATATGCTATTGATTACTGCCCCGAAAACAATATTGTTTCGCTGGATTTTGCAGCAACCATAACAAAAGGCTCCTGGATAATTCCTTATTATTTTTATGATTCAGATAAAACGTTCTTTTACAACGGGTATTCGTTTGTTTTTAAAAGTGATAAATCTGTAATAGCTACAAAAGGAGCCATGTCTGAAACAGGTCAATGGGAAACTAGCATACAGAATAACGTCCGCGAATTGAAACTCACTTTTAGCACTGAATTAATGGGTAAATTAAATCATAGCTGGAAACTTTTTGAATTTAATAATTCGCAAATAAGATTACGTGATGTAAGCAATAGTACACAGTATCTTTATTTCGAAAAAAAATAAAAATCAATTGGTTATAAACTAATTGATGGATGAAGGCCTGCCTTTTTTTTGGGTATTTGCAAAGGCAAAGTAAACTTAAAAGTACTGCCTTTTCCTAATTCGCTTTCGGCCCAGATTTTACCTTTATGTTTGTCTATAAATTCACGGCAAAGTAGTAATCCCATTCCGCTTCCTATTTCATTATCTGTTCCTCTGCGGATCACTTTTCCGTTGATTTTAAATAATTTTTCTTTGATCAAATCAGGAATTCCAATGCCATTATCGGTTATGGATATTTCTGCATTTTGATGTTTCTTTTGCACCTTAACTGCAATTTTACCATTTTCGCCAGTAAATTTAATCGCATTATTCAGCAAGTTACGTACAATTGTGTCGATCATATTTTTATCTGCTTCAATTTCTACTTTTTCAGTGGATTCAAACAAAAGATCGATATTTTTATTAAGTGCTGCATTTTGATTGAGTTCTATATTTTGGGTAATTAATTCGTTCAGGGTAATTTTTTCAGGACTGTATTCCAACATTCCGTTTTGTGCTCTGGACCACTCTAATAGATTGTCCAGTAATTTGTAAATATTTTTATTGGATTGATGGAGCACTTCTACAATTTCGTTAATTGCTGCAAGGTTGCTTTCTTTTACATCCTCTATCAATAGTTTTGAAAGTGCTACTGATGAGCCCAATGGACCTCTTAAATCATGGGCAATTATAGAAAAAAAGATGTTTTTATCGTCTAAAAGTTTCTGAATTTTAAGGTCTTGTTTTTCCTTAATCAATAATAAAAATCCAACTGTACCAATAAGAGCAAATAAAAATAAGCTTATACTGTACAAAAGGTCTAACGTACTATTGACAAAAAATAAATTTTGCGGATTAAAATAACAGTAAATAGCCCTTACAAATAGCAAAACTTCAAATCCGGCGTAGCAAAGCGCATAGAAATTTCGGAAAAAATTATATCTGTTTTCGTTAAAATGACTAATTGTTGGAGGCAAATAAATAGCAAATATTCCCAGTAGCATTATTAAAATACGGGTATTTACTGCCGCCTCAAATAGTATTGCAGCATTGAATATGACAGATGCAATAATAGTAATGCCTATTTGCAATTGATAACGTTTCTTTGATTTTATCCTAAGCGATGCCAGCATGGCGATCGTTTCATAAAAACAGGCTATAAAAATGATCGTATTGGCAATATTTACTGAGATAAAATCAGGTATAACGTTTCTTAAAAGAATGAGTATCCAGCCAACGGTTAATAGTAATTTTGCACGGCCAAAATGATTTAAAATCTTCTTGCTGTCACTTGTAGCATTGGAAAATGAATAGCTAAAAATGATAATAGATATAAATAAATTTTCAAGAAAAAATAATATAAAAACTGTATTTGGATCTAATGGTAAGAATTTGAACATTATATATTGGTGGTTATTAGAAGAACTTGTAATTGAAACGCCTTATTATTAGCTAAAATCTTTCCCGAAGTTTCGAGTATTTTACCAACATTCATTAATAGATTTATTACAATAGAATTTCTCTATTTTTAATACAATGAAGCTGCAAAAATCCCGCTAAATCAGGTTGTAAATTTCAATATTCAAACAGGATAACATTTAATTAAACAAGATTTAAATGTCCTGAATAAGACTTTAATGTCCTTTTTTAATAATTGTTTGAAGAAGAAGCGTAAATAAATTTGAAGCAAAAAAATACTTTATGTTTTCAATATTTAAATCAAAATTTTATCTGCAGGAAATATTACCTGATGGCTATATTGATATTCATAACCATTTACTGGCAGGTATTGATGATGGTGCTAAAACACCCGAAGAAACGAGCTATTTAATAACTCAGATGAAAGTACTTGGTATTCATGCCGCTATTGCCACCCCACATACTTTTAGCGGGATCTGGAATAACACTTCTAAAAGTATCAAAGAGGCTTATGAAATAGCTCTTAAAAACGATAGTAATAAGATGTTTTTAAGAGGGCATGCAAGCGAGTATATGTTAGATGATACTTTAATTGAAAAAAGCAATCACGAAAAATTATTATGTCTGGCTCATAATTATCTTTTGATAGAATTCAATTTATTTTATAATCCGCTGAATCTGTATGAAATGCTGTTTGAGTTAAAATCAAAAAATTATAACATAATTATAGCGCATCCTGAACGCTATCTTTATCTTCATAACTCGATTAGTAAGTATCAAAAATTAAAACAATCCGGAGTCTATTTTCAACTCAACTTACTTTCATTAACAGGATATTACGGAAAAAGTATTCAACGCCAGGCGCTGGAGTTACTTAATAATGATTTGTATGATTTTACGGGATCAGACATTCATAGTGAGACTGAAATTAATCAATTTAAAACAGTACCTCTTAAGATTCCTGACAAAAAGAAAATAGAACGTTTGCTGGAAAACAATACACTCTTTTTCTAGCTCATCTAAATTTATTATAAAAACTCCTGAAGCATCCAGAAAAAGGCAAAAAAAAAGCTGTTCGATTATGAACAGCTTTTTTTACTAACAATAAATAACTAAATCGCATTTTACTTTTGACCAATAATCTGCAACCTTCAATCAAACTAACTTTTTAATTAAAAACCTTTTATCTTTTTTTTAGAATTAATTTGTCTTTTTTTCTAATTGCATCGAAGTGCAAATATTGCTTATTCTTTCGTTCAGCAGATCTTCTATAACCTTAAAATTTTCTATGGTATCTAATTCTTCATTCACACTGATGTAGAATTTAATTTTTGGTTCAGTACCGCTAGGTCTTGCGCAAATTACAGATCCATCTTCGGTATAATAAATCAGGACATCTGCTTTGGGCATGTTTATCGTTTCTGATTGGTTATTCAGTAAATTAAAGGATACGGATGATTTATAATCTTCAACCCGCACTACTCTTTGATTGTTAATTTCTTTTAAAGGATTTTCTCTTAAGTTGACCATCATTTTATTGATTTCAGCCAATCCGTCGATTCCTTTTTTGGTAATAGAAATTAAATGTTCTTTATAAAAACCAAAATCTACGTAATGCTGCAATAATGCTTTGTATACAGAACTGTTATTCGCTTTGGCCTGGGCAGCTACTTCGCAAATTAGTAAACTTGCTGCAACCGCATCTTTATCGCGAACGCTGTCTCCTACCATAAAGCCAAAGCTTTCTTCTCCGCCGCCAATAAATTCGAGTTCAGGAAAGTCTTTGATCATTTTGGCTATCCATTTAAAACCGGTCAGACCACTTTTATAGGCAACGCCATAAGCTGCTGCCAATTCTTTAATCATTGGTGTCGAAACAATGGTTGAACCAATGAATTGTTTCCCATTTATTTTTCCCGCTTTTTTCCATTCTTCTAATAAAAAGGCGGTCATTAAAATCATGGACTGATTTCCGTTCAATAAAGTCATTTTTCCGTCATTATCGCGAACCGCCACTCCTAAACGATCACAATCAGGATCAGTACCAATAACAATATCAGCATTGGTTTTTTCTGCTAATGCCAAGGCCATTGTTAAGGCTTCCGGTTCTTCTGGATTTGGAGATTTTACCGTCGGGAAATCTCCATTTGGTACTCTTTGCTCTTCAACAATATGTACATTTTTATATCCTGCCAACGCTAATGTATCTGGTAAAACGGTAATTGAAGTCCCGTGCAAAGACGTAAAAACAATATTCAGATCATCTTTTGCCTCACTTGTAGTATTAAAACTGGCATTTTGAACAGATGATTTCACGAAAGCCTCATCTATTTGGGTATCGATATACTGAATTAAATCATCATTTGCTTCAAACTTAATTTGGTCGTATTTCAGGTCTTCGATGGCTTTTATAATTTGTGCATCCTGAGGCGGAACAATTTGGCCGCCATCTTCCCAATATACTTTATACCCATTATATTCCGGTGGATTATGTGATGCTGTAAGTACAATTCCGCATTGACAATTGAGGTATTTTAAAGCAAAAGATAATTCAGGCGTTGGTCTCAGACTGGAAAACAAATATACCTGAATGCCATTGGCTGAAAAAACGTCAGCAACGGTTTTGGCCAGTGTATCACTATTATGACGGCAGTCGTACGCTATAACCGCCTTGAGCTTTTGGTCCGGAAATACTTTATACAAATAATTAGATAATCCCTGTGTACTTTTGCCCAGCGTATATTTGTTAATACGGTTATTACCAACGCCCATTACGCCGCGCATTCCGCCTGTACCAAATTCAAGATTTTTATAAAAACTTTCTTTTAATTCTTTGGGTTGTAAAGCAATCAGTTCATTTACTTTATCTTGTGTTTCCTGATCAAAAACAGGTGTTAACCATTCTTGTGCTTGTTTTAAAATACCTATCGCTAAATTCATTTGGATTGCTGTTACTTTATTTTTTTAGAATTGCATTTTTTTTCTACTACAATTTCGATTATTTCTTTTTTTTCCATCTTTGGAACCATGATTTTTTTTCTGCTTCTCTTCCGTAACCATAACCATAACCGTAGTTGTATCCGTAACCATAACTTGAACTAAAATCAATATCGTTAAGTACATACCCCATATTGATGATTTTTTTATCCTTAAATAGTTTTTTAGAATAAGTCAACAGATTTTTTTCTGTAAATCCGGAACGTAAAACAAACAAAGTGGTATCTGCATACTTAGAAATCATAAGTGTATCACTAACCAATAAGGTTGGAGGTGTATCAAATATAATAATGTCATAGGCTGCTGTTACCTCATCAATAAAACTTGCAAAACGCTCATTGGATAATAATAAGGTTGGGTTTGGAGGTATAAGTCCGGATAAAAAAAGATCAAAAGAAAATTCATTATCCCCATTGTTAAGCAATAAATCTTTCCAATGTAAAGTATTATCATGCAAATAATTACTAAAGCCTCTGGTGTCTTTACTTATATTATCTAAGTTTCTGTGTAATTGTGGATTTCTAAAATCAGCACCTATAACAATTACTTTTTTATCAAGATGTGAGTAAGCGGTCGCTAAATTGTAAGAAACGAAAGTTTTTCCCTCTCCCTTTATAGATGAAGTAACAAATATTACTTTCCCCTTTTTATCCTCGCTGTAAGGCGTAATAAAATTAGTATTTTGGGCTAAAGTCCTAAAAGCTTCTAAATTTTGAATTTGGGAATTTTTATCTTCTTTGAGCGAAGGCAGTTCTACCAGAATAGGGATATTGCCTGCTATATTTTCGACATCTGTTGCGGTATATATTTTATTATCTAATTTAAAAATTATAAATAAAATACTAAACGGAATCACCATACCTAAAAATAAAGCGATCAAAACAATCTTAGCTTTTTTTGGAGAAACGGGATAAATATCTGTAATAGCGTAATCTATAATTTTAGTATTAGCCACGGTAACGGCTAAATTGATCGAAGCTTCTTCTCGTTTTTGAAGCAACAATAAATACAAACTTTCTTTAAGGTTTTGCTGACGTTCAATACTACGCAAAACTTTTTCTTTTTCAGGAATAGAAGCAAAACTTCCGTCAGCTGCTTTTTGAGCTGATTCGCTCTGAACCAGAGTGGTTTTTAGTTGCTGCTTAAAACCTTTTACAGAATTGATAATATTGTTCTTTAAGCTTACTAGTGTAGTAACCAAAAGCTGAATAGCCGGATTATTGCTTCCTGCACTTGTTTGAAGTTTTTGATAGGATAAAACCGCAGTATTATAATCGGCTACCAATTGATTGATTGTAGGATTTTGTATGCCGATATCTGCAGGTAAAAGTTCAAATGCTTTTTGAGATTCGATACTTTTTTTAAGTAAATCCGCTAATAATAATTGAGATTCTATATCAAATGAGGCTTGCTCCTTTGCTGTTTTCTGGAGAATACTTGAACCGGCATCTTCCTGAATAAAACTTAAATTATTGCTTTTCTTGTAGTTTTTTTTAGAACTTTCTATAGAGTCCAGTTCTTTTCTTAAATAAACAAAGCGATCGTCGACAAAATTGATTGTCCTGCGCGAAACTTCTTGCTTATCTGTAATACCATCTGCCTCAAATACATGAATTAAATTATTGATAATTGCTTCTGATTGAGGGCCATTGGTTCCTTCTAAAGAGATCGAAAGAATGTCACTGTCTTTTCCTTCGGCATCAATTTCGAATGCATTACTGAGTTCTAAAGCAGTTTCATACAGTGGTTTTAGCGTGACATTATAGCTCATATCGACGCTTTTTGTAATGTCTGATCCTAAGGCCGGCTTTATGCTTATGGGCAAGTAGGCATTTTTTTTATCTGAAGTGTATCCGGCGATCTCAAACTTTTGTCCCGATAAAACATCTAAAATGTTATATCCTGTTGGCGTTACCTTGATCGTATATTGCAAGGCATTTTTTAGGTTTGTTATATCCTCATTGTAGCTCACAATAAAGGGAGCATTATAGATTTGTTTCGATCTCACCGTAGAATTATAGTAATACTCTACATTCAGTTTCAAATTCTTAACGACTTGTTCTGATAGGTGAACCGACTTAAACAAAGCGATTTCGTTTTCTAAATTAATGTTTGACTTATTAAATAATTTCGTTACATCTAATGTAAAATTCGAGCTTTCCTTATCTACCAATAATTTTACTTTGGCTTGTGATTTATAAACAACGTCAGCATATCTCAAATAGGCAAAAACGGTAAAAAGTGCTATTATAATGGTAAGTAAAAACCAAGGCCAATACCTTAAATATTTACTTAACATTTGTTTTAATTGTACAGAATTCTCGTCTTCTATTGGGTCAAAATATTCATTTTTATCTGTATGCATGAGCTTTTTATCTGGTTAATAATATAATAGAACTTAGTATCAATGAAGCAATAGTAAGTACAGTACCTGTACTGCCAATATATCCGGCCGTTTTTACTTTTGCAGTATTGGGATTCACAACTAATACGTCATTTTGGCGAATCTGATATTGTGGGTTGTTCATCCAGTTTACTGTTGTAAGATCCACACTCATCATTATTCTCTTGCCTTCTGATTCTCTAATTAATAAAATATCATTTCGCTTGGCACTTATGGTTAAATCTCCGGCATAACCCAAGGCTTGCGGAACAGATAGTGATTGTTCTAAAAACGTATAAGTTCCGGGTGCTTTTACCTCGCCCAGAATGGTTACTTTAGCATTCAAAATTCGAATTGCAACGGTAGGATCTACTAAATGTCCTCCCTTTTCGAGTGCTCCTTTAATCTTTGTTTCTAAATCGGTTACAGATAATCCCGCTGTACTAACAGATCCTAAAATAGGCAGTACAATTGTTTCGTCAGGAGACACTAAATAGCCCTGAACTTTTAGCATATCTAATGTAGAATTGTTTGCTGCGTTTCCTGTTTGTATATTATAAGGTACTGCTGTCTCCGGAACCAGCGCGCCAATCCGGATACTTAAAATATCGTTTGGCTGCACTAAAACAGCTTTGATAGAAGTTGGAACTGAAGCATAACCAGCAGCATCCTGAAAATAGATGATATCTTTTTTTGATGCACAGGACGAAAATAAAATAACGATAAGAAATAAAATGTAGGATACTCGATTCATAATAGATTGTTTAAGTAATTTAAAATTCCGGGAATAATAAATTATGGGGTTAAAAAGACAGAACTAGTATTGCAGTTTCGGAATACTTAGAGAAGTATAAATTCAATTGATTAGAACGTACTAATCAATTAATTGGATTCTAATTGGAATTTTTGTTTCGATTTCATGTTGTCATTCAATTTAGCCAAACGGTGCAGCTGTTTTTTTTGCACTTTGTCTTTTACATAAAAACGATACAATTCCTTGCCAATAAAAAAACCGGCAATAGAAACGCCAGAAATGAAACCAGCTAAATAAGAGATAAGGGTAATATTCATAACATTTTTTTTTAAGTTTAAAAAGCATTTTCATCCCCTTTCAGGGTTACAATTATGGTCAAAACACAAATTTTAATATCTTTTATGAGACTCCAGTTTTGCAGATAATCAATATCAGCTTTTACTCTTCGTTGCATATCCGAGACTTGTTTCGTTTCTCCTCTATGACCTGAAACCTGAGCCAAACCGGTAATTCCCGGTTTTACAAAATGGCGAACCATAAAATTATTAATCTGTTCGTTGTAGTCCTGCGTATGCTTGAGCATGTGAGGACGGGGTCCTACGACACTCATGTTTCCTAATAAAACATTAAAAAACTGAGGCAGTTCATCAATACTAGTTCGTCTAATAAATTTTCCTATGGGTGTAACTCTTGCGTCTTGTTTTTGAGCCTGTAAACTATCACTTTGACTATTAACAGTCATGCTTCTAAATTTATAACACCAAAAAGCTTCATTTTTTTTCCCTGTACGGAGCTGTTTGAATAAAACAGGTCCCTTACTTTGCTTTTTGATTATTATAGCCATTAACGGATACAGCCATGATAATATTAAAATCAAAACTGACAAACTAAAAACGATATCAAATACCCGTTTGACCAATCGATTGTATGCGTTTTGCAAGGGTTCATAACGAGGACGTATAACATGAAAATTTTCGAAATTAGAACTGCTGAAAGAAGACTTTGAAATTGTAGATAAATCAGGAACAAATTTCAAACGCATACAATAGCGGTCTGCCAATTCAAAATAGCCATTCAAATCGTCTATAAATTGTGGTTTTACTACAATGTACAACTCCTGAATACCGTTTCCTGAAGCTCTCAAAATAGCATTTGACAGGGCTTCTCCAAAAGTTGCTTTATCTGTAAAAATCTCTTCGTTGATATCGTTTATAATTCCGGGGAAATCATAAAAATAAGCGTTGCTTTCTAGTTTTGAAGCCAATTGTATACTCGTGGTATTAAAACCCCAAATGGCTACTATAAAAGGTTTTTTTATGAACTTTTTAATATTATTTAAAACCAGCGTAAAAACAATCCTGGACAATAAAAGGTAAAAAAGCAAATAACTAAATTGCAGCAAATTAGCTCCAATTGCCATTCTATATTCACTCGCACCCTGAAAAACAAGAAGGTAAATCTGCCATAAGATACACTGACTTAAAAACACTCGCCAACTGTTGCGATAAAAAGTAGTCAGGCTAAAAATAGTATCCAGTCGGTACAAATTAAAATACAAGGCTGCCACTAACCAGCCCACTACAGCAAAGAGATAACTGTTTTCAACAACAAAAATATTCCATTGCACAGAAGCTTCTTCTGTAAAGTTGAAAAAAAGAAATATGCCTCCGATTATCGCAAAAAAATCAGAAAGGATACTGCAAAAAATAAAAGTAAATTTATGTCTGTTACGCATTTTTACTAAATAAAAAGTTGATTTTTTGAATTAAATGATACACTAAACAACCCAAAATACCTCCTGAAATTCCGAAGAAAATATCCATAAAATCCGGTTGACGCGTTGCTATAAAAAACTGTCCGCCCTCTGCCATGCAAACCACTACTGCAGTTATTATTATGGTTTTTAATCGAAAAGGAGATTGGGTAGCTGCAGCGTTAGAAAGCCCTTGCCATACTTCTAATAAATAGCCCAGAGCTACAAAGGGAACAGCAGTTCGTAAATTAAAATATTCATTACTCCAATTCCTGATCCAAAGGGGCAAATATGTTTCGGTTTCCAAACCTGGATTGTGAATCCATGAGTAGTAAAAAATACTACCGGTACATACAAGCAAAAAAAGAATAATGATACTCTTTTTCCGCGCATTTTTTATTTTCATTCTTGGTAATGGGGTAATTGAAAGATTAGTTGATATATTGTTTCAGCGCTATTAATTTCTTCAGAAAAACAGCTCTAAATGCTGATAAACCATGATGTTTATAAATACGATAATCTTCATACAATACTTCAAAAGCTCTTTTATACGAAGTGCTTAATCCGCCCATTCTCATTTTGACAACATAGGTACTCAGGTATACTAATTTTATTTTATTCACAAATAAATAGCGGAGCAGTAATTCAGTATCCGAAGCAATTGTAAAGTTCAAATCATAATCTCCTAATTTTTCGATCACAGATTTTCGCAAATAAACAGTGGGATGTAAAGGAAGCCAGCCTACTTTTAATTTTTCGAAAACAAAGTCTCCTCCTATTCTATTGCGGATTATTTTTTCTTCGGCATCGTTACTCACGTATATGCCGTCTCCGTAAATTCCTTCAGTCTGATTATTTCGCTGAAAAGCGCTTACAATTTTAGTGACAACACCAGCATCATAAAACTCATCATCAGAATGCATTAAACCTATAATATCTCCCGTAGCCATTTTCAATCCTTTATTGATGGCGTCATACATCCCTTTATCAGGTTCTGAAAGGTATTGGCTAATTTTACCAGCATAAGATTGAATGATATCCTTTGTACCATCTTTAGAATTTCCATCGATGACAATGTATTCAATATTGGTATAGTTCTGATTTAAAACACTTTCTATACATTGGGCAATAGTATTTTTTCTATTGTAGCAAATAGTGATTATAGAAACTTTCATAATTATATTATTATTACAAATTATTGGCTGAACACCTGATAGGCATGAAGAGTTGATACGCTTCTTCATAAAAAAAAGCTTATCAATCGTAAATTGAAAAAATGTGTTAAGAAATTGGAGCTGCTATTATATACTATAATTCTCCACCATCCAGTCTACGGTTTGTTTCGTTCCTTTGCTTCTGGATACAGGTAAATGAGGTGCCAATTTTTGGATATCAGATAAATCGAAAAAATTATTGGTCGTCATGTTTTTTAATCGAAAACTCGTCATAGGAAATTTAACTTTCATTAGTTTCAGACAATCGCCAAAAAAAGCCGCCATTACAAAAACAGAATAAGGAACATTATGGATTTTTATATTTTTGATTCCTGCAATTTCATCTGCCCAAGAAGTAATATTATAAGGCTCATAATCGCCCAAATAAAATATTTTTTGATCTACCAGCTCTTTATCTGAAGCAATAATTGATTGGATCTGGTAAATAAAATTATCGATATAGCCATACGTTTTTTTGCAGGCTTTACTGCCCATATGAAAGTACTTACCGGAAAGTACTATTTTAAAAAAAAGATTATAAGGTTCATCAAAATAAGGTCCCCAAATAGAGGTTGGCCTTACAATAGTCCAGGTATATTTAGGATTCCAGTCTGTGATGTTTTTTTCTGTTAAAACTTTACTTTCTCCGTAAATGGTATGAGGTGTAAAGTCGTTAAAATCCTGAGGGACATAACCCGGCTGGCAAACATACATTGAGGAAGCAAAAATGACTTTTTTAAGATTTTTTAGTTGATCTAAAACAAATAGTAAATTTTTTACTCCGCCAATATTAGCATCATAATCTTCTAATGTTTTTCCATTTAAGTCTGTTCTGGCTCCTAAATGAATGACATATGCCGGATCATATGAAAGTATTACACTCTCTAATTCTTGCCTGTTGCATAAATTTACCTTTCTAAAAATAGAATTATGTTCCTTTGTTTTAGGTTCCTTAATATCGATACTCACTACCTGGTGATTATCTTTTAGTAATTTATTGATCAAATTGGTACCAATAAACCCTGATCCGCCGGTAATTAAAAATTTTGCCATTTTTATAATTTTAAATTCTGTCTTTTATTGCAATAGCTGGAGTTCCTACACATATTTTACCGCCTGGCATACTCTTTAATACGGAACTTCTGGCGGCGATTATTGAACCTTTGCCAATAGTTACTCCCGGAGCAACATATACATCATTTGTTAGCCAGCATTCATCTTCGATAACTACCGGTTCGCAAAAAATATCAAAAGAAATTTTATCGTATTCATGTCCGCCCGTATTGATGTAGACTTTATGTGCTAAGGCAACATTACTGCCTATTTTAATTTTTCCAAGACTGTACAAAACATTGTCCTCGCCTATCCAGCTATAATCTCCTATTTCGATATTCCAGGGATAAGTAACCTTTACGGTCGATCTTAATAGTACTCCTTTTCCAATTTTGGCTCCAAACGACCGAAGAAGAAAACGACGCCATCCATAAAAAAATTGAGGCGACAATGCAAAAAGTGTTCCTTGTACGATCCACCATAATTGTACAGTAATTTTAGATTTTCCGCGAAATGTTTTGGGTACAGTAAATTTTTGTAAATCCTGATAGATCATCTTAAATAAGTGATTTTAAAACTTTGTTTAATCTTTGGGCAGTGCTTTTTACATCAAAATGTTTTTGATATAGTGAAAAGGCATTTTTGCCCATTTCTGTTTTTTCATTTTTATTCAGTGCTTCCCATTTTTTTAGAATTCCCAGAATACCATTAAAAGTATCAGCACCAACAAAACCTCCTCCGCCATCTTCAATCTCCCTGTAAATATTGACTTTATCTGTAATTAATACTGCTTTTTCGCAGGCCAGTGCTTCGACAATAGCAATACCAAAATTCTCCTGATGACTTGGTAATAAGTAGGCTTCGCAATTGTAGAAAGCGCCCCATTTTTCATCGCCCTGCAACATTCCTGAAAAATGAATTTTTGAATTTTCGGCGGCCATTTTTATCATTTCCTGTCCGTAAACAGATTCATGTGGTCCCGCAATTACTAAATCCGGAAGAGCGGGATTATCGATAGAAAGCTGATTGTAAGCCTGAATCAATAAATCGACTCCTTTTTTTTCGTGAATCCTGCTTAAAAAAAGCCAATATTCCTTGTGCAGTACTTCAGGACATTTTTTATAGAATGCAGTATCAAATTCCGGCTTTCTGACGGGTGGTGCCTGAATTCCGTAGCTCACATTAATCGCCTTTTTAGGGCTATATCCTTCAAAAGTTGTTGACGCCAGCTGCAATTCTTCCTGACACGTATAAAAAAGGGCATCGGCGTTATTAATGCATTTTTTTTCTATAAAATACCAAACCATTTCATTTCTAAAAGCTTTCCATTTTCGGTCAGCCGCAGTTTGAAAATAAGGATCTAGCATACCATGTGGCATGATCACTACTTTTGGTACTTTTTTATAAGACTTTTTTAAAGAATTAATTGCCTTGTAAACCATTAAATTGTAATGCTGCCAAAGACCATGAACCATTACCACATCATACTTTAAAGCGTTTTTTATCAACCAGTGATATAACAAAGGCTGATATTGATAAGAGGTTTTTCCTTTTCCTATTTTATGAATAATAAAATCATCTTTTGTAGCATACTCTTCCTCTGCATTATCCAAACATACTACTTCGACCTCTGTACCTAATTGCTTAATAAAAGGATTTACATTACGTATTCCCTGGCAAGGACCTCCAGTTTTTGGATTCATGGAGGTTATAACTCTGAGTACTTTCATTTCTTGTTATGGTTGTTTAATTTTAAATCGTGGTGATGCATTTTTCATCTATTCTGCAGCAATAACTGTTTCTTTATTATTGCTTTTTTTAGTTGATGGGTAAAAACGATCTCTCAAACGCAATGAAGGCCATTCGATAATGGTTGATGTTACGTATCCTAAAAATAAACTTAGAGATAACTGAAACAGCATTACTATAATTAAAATAACCAGGTCATTATACCCTTGATTAAAAAGTATCTGTTGGATTTTTTTGGAAGGTCCAACAGAGACCGAGTGCCATAGATAAATTCCATAAGAATAAATTCCGATCCATGCTATAAAACGATAAATTATACTTTTTTTAAGAATCGATTTAGAAGTTACGACCTGTACAATTAGTAATGTAAAACCAATGGCCTGAACTAAATAACCAATGCTTCGGTCGAGATACGGATTATTTACAGTGAAAAAAATTGTTAGTACTAAAACAGCAAATGAAATGTTAAGTAATAACCGATTAGAAGCCAAACGATCAAATGATTCTTTGTAATAAATATGCACTACTGATAAAATAACACCAAACAGCAAACTATCCATTCTATATTGTGTCTGGCGAAAAGTGGCGTCTAAATAGCCATAATTTACAGCAACCAAACGTAAGCTCACAGATATTACAATAACTATTAATAGATTGAATATGATTTTCTTTGGTGGATTTTTTGCCTGATACGATATAAAAAAAGCAAGAAATATATAAAAATGCTCTTCTACCGCTAACGACCAGGTTTGATTAATTGAAGAACCAAAATAATTTTGTACATGAAAAAGATTTTGCCACAAAAAAGTACTAATAGGATGATGGCCTGAAAACAGATGAACAATCAAAAGAAAGTATAGCGGAGGCCAAATTTTTATCGCTCTTCGAACTAAAAATCTTGGCGCATTGATGTCTCCTGTCGCCTTTAATTCTTTCAACAATAATCCTCCTACCAGAAAACCGCTTAAAGCAAAGAAAAGATTAACTCCGGTTCCTCCAAACGATTTAACCGTTAAGATCGCCTTATCTAAAAAGTATAATCCTGAAGTGGGTGTATTAAAATGTAATCCCAAAACCAACAAAATAGCTAAACCTCTCAGAAAATCCAATTCAATTCTTCTATTGGCTACTTTAGGCTGACTGAACAATTTTATCTTCATTATTTTCATTATTAAAAAAATGCAAAAAGAAATAAATCCTCTTATTCTATTATTAGTTTATACTGTTGTTCTAATTGATTTAAAAAAAATTCAGTGTCAAATTTTTTAATCGACTCTAATCCTGTAGCGATACATTCCTGTCTTTCTGCATCCGAAAGATTTACAATTCTGGTTATTTGATTTGCCGCTTTTTTACTCCAATCTTCCACTAATAATGCATTAAATGGCCTACGCTGTATTAGAAAAAAATCAGCAAAACCAAGAATCTCTGTCATAGGAGCCCGATTTGTAGTTACTACCGGACACCCACATGCCATAGCTTCTGCTATTGGCCAGCCAAATCCCTCATCGAGCGAAGGAAACAATAAGCAGGTGGCTCCGGAATAAGCTGCATTAATATATTGGTCATCAAGGCCTATTACGAAATGAATGTCTTTTTTGTATAAAGATTTTTCATATACCTCTTTTAGTTTGTCTGTAGGTTGGGCACCTACCAATACAAGCGGCAAAAAAACATCCGACGAGGCTCTCCAGGCATTGTAAATCTCTATTACTCCTTTTCTGTTTTTATAAAACTGATTGCCGCCAACATGAAGAATATAACCTGCTGATAAATCAATATTCAAGAGATTATCCAGAGAATTGCGTGACGAATGAGTATCTAAAACTTTAAACTCTCTGTTTAAGCCATTATAACAAACTACTGAGGATGAAATTTTACCTTCGTGCAATTCATGCAAATCTTCCTGTGTTTTTTTTGATATTGATATGAAGTGCTTTCCTTTAGAAAATCCTTTTCGAATAAAATCCTGATAGATTTTTCCGGTTCCTCGAGTGGGATTTTCAGGAATTTTTCCTAAAGCTGAATTTAGAGCTAAAAAATCATGACAATGAATGACATGCGGTTTCGTTTTTACTAATGGTACCCATGGACCTAAAGCCTGATCGGCAAAAACAAAAATCGTATCCTTAGAACAATGTTTGAGTTTTGATTTTACTTTTAAAGGAAAAACAAGGTACTGATCAATATATCCTAACCATTTTTTGATGGGCGAAAACGGTAATTTATGAAAAAAAGCCTGAGGTTGCCAGGTCAGCACTTCGTAGCCTTTTTGCTGCATGCCATCGGCTAACATTTTTGCATATCTGGGCATACTTTGTGATCCTACAAAACTAGGGTGTGTAAATAATACTATTTTCATGATTGTTTTTTCTATAGGCTTACTTCGCCAATATCTACTACTATTTAAGCGGTATAAATATCTTTTTCGGTTGATTTTTTTAAGAAAAATGAGGACCATTTCTAAGCGGTCTGCGAGATGATTATCTTCTGTTTTTTTTAGGCAGCTGCATTAGTTTTATTAAAAAAACCAATAGCCAAAAAATAAAACATTGTTGCCAAAACCCTCTTAATATATAAGCTAATGGAACGATAGAACTAATAGAGTTTCTGAAAATACCCAGAAAACCAAATATATTTATGAGTCCCAGAGTTGAGAATAATATGGTAGCATTTTTAAATAAAACAAGACTATCCATTAATGTAAATGACAAAAACAATAATACAAACACGATCGGGAAACACCAATAACCAAATGTGGCCAACCCATCTCCTACCAGACTTGTAACCCGGAATCCGCCTAATGCAGAAGGTGTATGCGTACCGGTAAAGTAAAGCTTATCACCGGGAGAATATTCTAACTCTTCTTTATCAATAGTAACTCCAACTACAGACAAAAATGGAAGCGGATAAATCGCTAACGTTTTTTCGAAAAAACTCTTTTGCATTTTTTCATTTCCATAGCCAATTTTATTGGCATAATATAAGGTTTGATCAATAACCCTTGCATTACCATATCTGTTAATCATAAAATTATTCAGATAGGTTTCGTCCCAGCCTCTGCTATAACTAAATACATTATCCTGTACTTCTATTGAGGTATTTCTAAGCTTTTCCATCAGCTTCTCGTTTTGCATGGTTTCGATGGTATTGTCTAAAAGTTCACTTCGACTTACATCATTACGAATTTTTCTGTTGGCAAGCATCGCTAAGGAAATATCAGACAGAAATCCTAATCCAAAAAATACCAGAAAAATGATTGTCCCTATTTTCCAGGGTGAAAGAATGCTGAAAATAGAAATGTTATCTTTTAATAAATAAAGAATAAACAATAAAAGAACCGTAAAAATGGGATAAATCATTTGTTGACGGCTGTTTGCAGCAAAACTTAAAACAAACGTAAATGATGCATAAATAACTACAAGATTACTGCGAAACTTGTTGTATGGCAGTCCTGATAATGAAGGGAAAAACATAATTATAGGCGCATATTGCAAATAAGTAAATCCTTCTAAAAACTTGTTTCCAGCGTCTCCATACTGCACTTCGTTTACCACTGCAAGACTTTTTATTCTGGCCAATAAACCTATAAGTCCTAAAATCCATAATGTTGAAGGTTCGGTTTCGAAAAAATTTAGCTTGTATAAGGTGCGCTGTATGATATTGTTGCGTCTTCGTTTTCTGTAAACTACTACATAAAATGATAATGAAGCTACAATAAAAATCAGTGTTTGATAAAAAAAGGTCTCATAAGGATTTTGAAAACCGTATGTAATGGGTTTTGATTCTATTAATGTTGCGGTCAAAGGAATAAAACTCGCCAGAAAAATAGATGAAAATGCTAAAAAAGAAAACGGATGTTCCAGTATTATTTTCTTTTTAAAGAAAAAATTACGAAAGATTAGCCAAACTATTACTGTCATCACACAACCGGCAAAATTTTGCCAGGAAGGGAAAAAAAATATTTCGCCAATTATAGAAAGTACTACTACTAAATCAATATACTTAGTTACTGATTGTAAAGCACTTCCTTTCCTTCGTATTTTTAGATTATCAGTCATTTTTTTGCGCGGTTTTCAGCATTCTCTTCACAGCTTCTTCGTTAGAATATCCAGAGGTTTTACATCTTTGTATTCCTCCTTCAATTATTTGCCTGCGTTCTTCTTCGTTATTTAAATAATAGCGGCATTTTTCTAATAGTTCTTGATCGTCAGCAAAAAAAACGGCTTCTTTATTTTCACTAAACAATTCCAAATGTTCTGCTGTTCGCTCGGCCAGCATAAAACCTCCACATGCCGGAATTTCCATGGTACGGGAAGTTTGAGTATCAGAATTCATTTTTCTTAAAAAACAAAGGGAAATTTTAAATGCCTGCAGTGCCTTCGAATAATCTTCTGAATAAATTCCAGGTGCTATTTCAAGGTTTTCAGTTTTATATTCATTCCATTTTTTATCTCCAAAAACCTTAACTTTTATTCCATTCTTTGCTAAATATAAAATACTGTCACATCGTTCTTTTTCCCAGGCTCCAATAAATCCGACATCACCGCCCAATCGCTGTATTTCATCCTCGCTAAGCATTCTGGGATAATGAAAAGTTTGTTCGTAATGTTTGTTTGTAAAAACTATTTTTCTGGCACCCAGACGTCGCATGTGCTCAAGGATATAAGATTTTGTGGTAAAATGCAGATCATAAAGCGGAATACAATCGAGATAATTTTGACTCTGATTGTGCCTTAAAGCCATATTATCCGGTGAATAACTCACAATCTTTGTATTAGGCGAAAGCTTCCTGATATTTTCCAGAGTTTTACGGTTTATGGTAACTCCTTTATCGATCCAGACAATGTCATAAGGAGATTCGATAGCTTTCCTTATAAAATCCTTTATTTTTTTATTGGCTGATGAATTATCAGGCAATCTGACCGCCAGACCTGACTGAAACAAATGATAGGCAATTCGATACCAGATAGAAAAGGGTTTCTTGCGTGTATTGACCACATGAATTTCATCTGAAATCTTTTTTAACGCCCAATGACGATGCAGACAAGTATTGGACAAGCCTGACATATTTCCTATAGATAATATCTTCACTTTATTATGTATTGATCTTTTTGATAAAAAAACTAAAAATGAACTAGTTTTAAAACGCAGGTTCTTTGGTTACTAATTGCCTTTTTTTTCTATTAATGATTTTATATCCTGGACAAATTCGTCAGTAAGAGCCTGACTTTCTTTTAAGGCATCGGGATAAATTACAGCCTGAGAAATATCTTTGGCCAAATCTCCTGAAAACAAAACGGGCGGATATTTGTAAAAATCATACTTTTCGGATCTTGGGGCAAACAGTACACATTTCTTTTTCATTAAAATGCTCCAGTAAACGGCATGGTAACTATTGGTTAAAACCACTTCAGAGCTTCCTATAAAAGCAATCATTTCCTTTAATGAAGCGCTGTTTGTAATTTTATCAAATTCATGAATTTCCTGCGGAAGATGGTGCGGAACATCTTTATGTGCCACTACTCCAATATATCTCTTGACTGGATACTCCTGCTGTAATTCTGGTAAAGCACACGTGGCGCAAGGCACATAACGAAAATCATTGTATTTGAAATCGCGAACTGCAACCAAATCAAAAGCTTTGAAATCGACTTTTTTATTGATTTTTTGTTTCGCATTAGAATTGAATCCTGCGGACCATACTACTGCTTTTCCGGCTTTTTTTGCTGCTTTATTGATATTATAGTTCCATTCGGGCATGGCGTTAAGCAATCCGCCGCCGCCTACAAGTATTACATCATTCTTTTTAATCAATGAGAAATCGACTTTATTTACATCGTGTACGATGCATTTGTACTGGTCAAACTCTGGAAGAAAATACTGGTAATAGCCACAAACTTTATCTCCGGTATTATTGGTAATATATCTGTGTATAAAATGAACAGTAGGGGTTGTTGTAACGTAATTTTGGTTCAATATTTTTGTGGTATATTTTTTTCCGGATCTCCAAATTTGGAACACGGTAAATAAATCGTACTTATTTACTAAAAGCCTGTAGGTGTTTTTGATTGACATTTTTAAGGGTATTTAATTAGCCTCTTTACAAGCAATTAGCTCGCTGTAAAAGTTGCTTTACTTTTTTTTAAAATAAATTTTGCCTGATCCCATAATCCGGCATACATTTCTTTAAAGCTGATTTTAAGAAACTTATTGTTATTCCTTAATGTGTATACAAAAAGGGCAAATTCTGTAAGTACAAGTGCCAAAGGAATCAGGTTCATATTGGGTTCTATTTTTAGAAACACATAACACAATGCTACTCCGGCAACCTGAGAGATTAAAAATACTACCGTAAAGCGAACGTGGGTGTTGGTAGAAAGCGGAATGACACTTGACAATCCGGAAAGGCATGAAATCAGGAGTACAAACAACATTCCTATAAAGAAAACTTCATTGAATACTATGGCATGTTTTGTCCATTCCATATAAATTGTTTTTCCTGTAAATACCAGTAAAATAATGCATAATAAAGTAGCTGCAAATGTGATTACGAGTGATTTGTTGTAGATATTTAATATCGTTTTATAATCCTTTCTTCCATAAGCTGCACAAATTTCAGGATTGATGGATGTGGACAACATATTCATCATCTGACGCAGAAAATTAACAAGCGTTCTTGTTGTGGTAAAAACAACCAGAAAAGTCCCGCCCAAAAGTACATTCACTACAAACACCATCCCCTGGCTGGAAACGGCCTGCCCTAACGGAAAAAACATAAAAGCAAGCGACGGTTTCATAATCGATTTAAAAACAGGTCCGTCAAAATTGCGCAGGTATAGTCCTGATGCGAATGTTTTTCGGGAAGCAAAATGCTTAAACAAAATTCCTGCTATCGAAGGAATAAGATATATGGTAAGCATTAAAATAATATCCATTTTAAAAAAGATCCCACAAAACAGTATAATCAACTCAGCCATACGTATCAGGTTGTCTGCTACAATAACTACGTGAGTTCGTGATGTGGCCCGAAAAATACCATGGTACACTCTGCCATACATCATGGCAAAAACTTCACACAAAAGTAAAACAAAGGCAACAGAGGTTTCTTTTTCTGTAAAGTGCTCTACTCCCAGCATTCCTTTAAACCCCCAAAGGATGAAGATCAAAACAGATACTAAAAGAAACACACCAAATACAGATAAAACAAATAAGAAGGCATTTGTTTGCAATTTTAAGCAGGTATCATAATCCTTTTGATTGTACTTAATGACAAATTCATTGTTACTTGCCCGGTTGAGTCCCATATCGGTCATCGCAAAAAACGAGGAAAGAGCCGTAATTAATATCCAATCAGCATATTTATCAATTCCCCAGTACATAATAAACAAAGGAACCATTGCGATCTGGTTAAGAAAACTAACCCCCATTCCGAATATACTTGCCGCGAAATTTTTTACTATTGACTCATATACTGACATAATTGTGCGTAATTTTTAAGATTTTAAGATAGTCCTAAGACTAAAATGTAGTGTTGGCCGGCGGTTAGAGAAGAACAATAAAAAGACCCAAGAATAGTGTTATGCTTACTTATCATATAAGTACAACATCTGCATACAGTAACACCGTTTTTAATTATACCCCAAAACAATTAAAATAAAACTAGATCTTACCATGAAGAAAGATTGATCTGTGTGTTAATGCATGTCAGACTCCGTATCCATTGGGTCTTAATGTTCTTTATGATTTTTTGATTAGATTCTTTGATGATATTGAAACTCCATAGGGCAGTATTTTTGTGTGCAATTATCCATTAATTAAAATTGAATTTTTCATCAAAATATACACGCAGATCATCCCGATACCCCATTTTTGTTTCTAAGCAATCTAAGACTCCTATGTTTTTTATATTGGTAAACTTATTCAGGAATTTCGGGCAGTGATTGCAAATTAATAACTGAATTCCATGAGTATACAACCTAAACAAATCGATTAAATCATCTTCAGAATAAAGGACAAAAACAATCAGTGAAAGGTCTGTATTTATCTCATTTCCATAGATAATGGCCTTTTTATTACCCGTTAAAAATTTGATATCTTTGAACTCATACTTTAAAAATCTCGAAAAATAATGAAAGTCATCAAAAACCAATACTTTACTTTGATTCATGTTTTTAAAATTTAAAAATTAATGTTTCATTAAAAATATTTGAAACTATTATTACTACTTCAATTGCTTTTCCGGAGATAAAAAAAATAAAAGTTCAGTATTATTTACTTCAGGTGCCTTTTTAAAATCAGACTACAAAGAAACTTTTTTAACATTTTCTACATTGGCCAAAAACCAGTTGTAGGTTTCCTCAATTCCTTCTTCTAAAGCGACCTGATGTTTCCAGCCCAATTGATTCATTTTAGCACTATCCATTAATTTTCGTGGAGTTCCGTCTGGCTTTGTTGTATCCCATATAATTTCTCCGCGATGTCCAACAATTTGCTGTATTGTCCAGGCTAATTTTTCAATACTTAAATCTTCCCCGGTTCCTACATTGTAGAGATAATCCGGAAGTTGATTTTCTAAAGCAAATACAACGGCCTGTGCCATATCATCTACAAAAAGAAACTCTCTTAGTGGTGTTCCTGTTCCCCAAAGTGTTACAGGCGAATGATCGTTTTCTTTAGCTTCATGAAATTTGCGTATCATAGCAGGTAAAACATGCGAACTTGTCAAATCAAAATTGTCGTGAATGCCGTATAAGTTAGTGGGCATGAGACTCACATAATCTTTTCCAAATTGTTTTCTGATGGCTTCGCAGGATTTAATTCCTGAAATTTTAGCCAGCGCATACCACTCATTAGTGGGTTCCAGGGAATCTGTCAGGAGATATTCTTCTAATAAGGGTTGCGGTGCCAGTTTAGGATAAATACAAGAGCTGCCTAAAAAAATAAACTTTTCTATTCCTGCATGCAAAGCAGTATCAATAAGATTATTCTGGATCTGCATGTTCTCCATAATAAATTGATACGGGTAATCTTTGTTTGCCAGAATCCCTCCTACTTTTGCTGCCGCATCAATAATGGCATCCGGTTTTTCTCTGGCTATAAATGCTCTCACAGCTTCCTGATTGCGAAGGTCTAATTCCTGACTAGACTGACCTATTAGATTTGAATATCCCTTCTTTTCTAATGCTCTCCAAACTGCTGATCCTACCATCCCGCGATGTCCGGCAATATATATTTTTGCTGTTTTATCTAAACCCATTTTTATTCGTAATAATTCATTGTTTGATATCCTGCTTCTTCCAGATGGTGATCTTTTTTCATTAATTTCACATCTGATTCCATCATATCGGTCACTAAATCCTGAAGATCATATTCCGGAGTCCAGCCTAGTTTGGTATTGGCCTTGGTGGCATCACCAATCAATAATTCGACTTCTGTTGGACGGAAATAACGAGGATTTACCGCCAAAACTTCTTTTCCTATTTCGATTTGATAATCCGGATTACGACAAACTGCGACATACGCTTTTTCATCTACACCAGTTCCTGTAAACGCTAATTCGATACCAACGTGAGCAAAACTCATTTTAACAAATTCGCGAACCGGAGTTGTAGTACCTGTTGCAATAACCCAATCTTCCGGCTCTTCTGCCTGAAGAATCATCCACATCATACGTACATAATCTTTAGCGTGTCCCCAATCTCTTTGCGCATCAAGATTTCCCAAATAAAATTTATCCTGCAATCCTAAGGCAATTCTGGAAACCGCACGGGTAATTTTTCTGGTTACAAAGGTTTCTCCACGAATAGGAGATTCATGGTTGAATAAAATTCCGTTACAGGCATACATTCCATAAGCTTCCCTGTAATTAACCGTTATCCAGTAGGCGTACATTTTTGCAACAGCATACGGAGAACGAGGGTAAAAAGGCGTAGTTTCTGATTGTGGAACTTCTTGAACTTTTCCGTATAACTCAGATGTAGAAGCCTGATAAATACGGGTTTTCTTTTCTAATCCTAACAAACGAACTGCATCTAAAACCCTTAGTGTTCCTAAACCATCAGCGTTTCCTGTATATTCTGGTATTTCAAAAGAAACCTGAACATGACTCATTGCTGCCAGGTTATAAATCTCATCGGGCTGAATTTGCTGAATCAAACGAATTAAGTTCGTACTATCAGTCATGTCGCCATAATGCAATATAAATCGTTGATTATTTACATGCGGATCTTGATACAAATGATCAATACGATCTGTATTAAACAAAGAACTTCTTCTTTTTACGCCATGAACAATATAGTCTTTTTTTAATAAAAACTCACTTAAATAAGCTCCATCCTGACCAGTTACCCCTGTTATTAGTGCTACTTTAGCCATAATTATTTATCTTTTATTTTATTTTGATTTTGTACTTTTCATCTTGTGGAGATGAATTCTGTTTTCTTTAAGTCCGGTGATTGTCAATACAAATTGCTGCGCTAAATCAAACAAGAACCTGATAACTCCAGCTGTTGATACACCTCTTTAACTTCTTGCGAATATTTTTTTTGTAAAACCAAAAGGGCATCAGGAGTATGAACCAATAAGCAATCTTCTAAACCTACAAAGGCCGTATGCACATCAGAACCAATTACAATATTTCCGTTAAGATCTGCTGAATGTCCGTTTTGCATCAAATAATCATATACCGCTTCAAAAGATCCTAAATCAGACCATTCGAAATGAGTAGCCACTACTTTTATATTTTTACTTCGCTCCATTACAGCGTAGTCTACACTGATAGAAGGTATTTGAAGCGATAATTCATAATTTAATAAACCATCGACATTATCCTGCCAAACCAGTTGGGCTCGCTTGTAAAGTTCCGGTTCCTGTACTTTTAACTCTTCTAAAAAGAAACCAGCTTTAAAACAGAACAAACCACTGTTCCACAAAAATCTTCCGCTTTCTGTAAAGGATATTGCTTTTTCTAAATTTGGTTTTTCATGAAATGCCAATACTGTATCTCCATCAAATTCAATATATCCATAGCCGGTTTCCGGTCTTAAAGGCTGTATCCCAAAAGTGACTAAAAAGTTATTTTTTGCTAATGCTATAGCCTGATCCAATCCCGCCTTATATTGTACTTCTCCTTCTATGATATGATCAGATGGTGTTACGATCAATATGTCATCCGGATCAGCATTAAATGCAGCAAAAGCAATTGCAGCAGCTGTATTTCTTGGAGTAGCTTCAATGATATGCGTAAAAGGAACACCTAATTTTTTCATGACGTTCTCCGTCAAATGACTATTATCTCTGTTTCCAACCACTACAACATCATCTGCCACTGCGGCATTTCGTTCTAAAGTCAGTTCAAATAGCGATTTACCCTCAAATAAATCCAGATATTGCTTGGGCTGGCTTTTACGGGAAAGTGGCCAAAGCCTGCTTCCTACTCCTCCCGTTAGCACAACATGTATTATTTTATTTGTTGAATTCATATTTTCTCATTTAATAATTCAATCTGAAAAACCTCCCTGCGTAAATTAGAACTCGAAAAACGATGGTCTCTCGTATTGAAATAAAGTACAATACCTTTTTCTTCGCAATAGTTTCTGCCTGTAAAATCCCTTTCCTTATATTCATCACCTACAATGCGTACATCGATTTGAAAAGCTTTTAAGATATCTTCTAAATCCTGCTCTGTGGTATAAGGCACAATCTCATCTACAAACTTGCACGCCTTCAACTGAATGTAACGTTCTACAACTGTCTGCGTGGGTTTGTTTTTGGTAGGTCTGTCAATCGTTGGATCTGTTTGTAAGCCAACAATCAAATAATCACAATGTAATCTCGCCTCTTCAAGCATTTTCACATGACCCGCATGCAATAAATCAAAAGCACTAAAGGTTATTCCTGTTTTCATAATATTGGTTTTTTGCTTATAAATGAGTTCAAAAAATAAATCGGGCTGTAAAAGATATTTATACAAATATTTTAAAATTGAACAAGGGTTCCCCGTGAATAGTTACATTTTACTATCCCTAAAAAAAATAAAATTTATTATTTTTTTGACTTATTATGTTTGGAAAAAGTTGGAAATTGACTACAAAAAAACGACTACCAACAAGGCAAAATTAACACAGACTCAGAATAATCGAAACTTAATTTAGTGGTTAAAAAGTCTTAATAAGGAATAATTACAATTGAAAAGAGCGCCTAAAGAAATAAAACACAATTAATTTCACTTACCTATATATTAAATCTATTTGCAACAAAAACAAACTGTTAAAGTGTATTTAACTGCACAAAACAAAATCTTACAAATAATTAATATTCAATAATTTACAATTAATATACCGCTATACTATTAATAGGTATTTAAAGAAAAGTCAAGTATCAATAAATATTAATTTAACATTCAAAGAAGAACAGATAAAATATTATGAAAACTAAAATTACTAAAATCTGCTGTATCGGTGCTGGTTATGTTGGTGGACCCACCATGGCAGTAATTGCTAAAAAATGTCCACACATACAAGTAACAGTTGTTGACTTAAATACAGAACGCATAGCGGCCTGGAATGATAAAGATGTAGCCAATATTCCAATTTACGAGCCAGGGCTTAGTGCTATTGTAGAGGAAGCCAGAGGAAGAAACTTATTTTTCTCTACCGATGTTGAAAAAGCGATAGAAGAAGCCCAGATTATTTTTATCTCAGTAAATACGCCAACGAAAACTTACGGAAAAGGAAAAGGAAAAGCAGCCGATTTAAAATATATTGAACTTTGCGCCAGACAAATCGCCAAAATTTCAAAAGATGATAAAATTGTGGTAGAGAAATCTACTCTGCCGGTACGAACTGCTGAGGCCATAAAAAGTATTCTGGACAACACCGGAAACGGAGTGCAATTTCAAATTTTATCCAATCCTGAATTCCTGGCAGAAGGAACAGCTGTTACTGATTTATTACATCCGGACCGAATTTTAATAGGTGGCGAAACAACTCCTGAAGGACAAGAAGCAATTGAGGCATTAGTTGATGTTTACAAAAATTGGGTTCCCGAAGAAAAAATATTAACCACAAATGTATGGTCTTCAGAATTGTCTAAACTAACTGCCAATGCTTTCCTGGCACAGCGCATTTCGTCGATAAACGCTTTATCTGAACTTTGCGAAAAAACCGGTGCTGATGTTAATGAAGTTGCAAAAGCGATTGGAATGGACAGCCGAATTGGTTCTAAATTTCTAAAAGCATCAGTTGGATTTGGAGGTTCTTGTTTTCAAAAAGACATTTTAAACTTAGTTTATATCGCAAAATCATACGGATTAAATGAAGTGGCTGATTATTGGGAGCAGGTTATTATTATGAACGATTATCAGAAAAAAAGATTCTCGACCAAAATAACACAAACTTTATATAATACGGTTGCCGATAAAAAAATAACATTCTTTGGCTGGGCTTTCAAAAAAGATACGAATGATACCAGAGAATCGGCAGCTATTTATGTTGCAGATGATCTAATCTCAGAACAGGCCAAAATTGCAGTTTATGATCCTAAAGTAAGCAGAGAAAAAATACTGGCCGATTTAGATTATTTAAAAACCAGATCGCAGGAAGAAAACAAAGCAAGCCTGGGTTCTTACCAAAATCCTTATGAAGCTTGTCAGGAATCACATGCCATTGCAGTGCTCACAGAATGGGACGAATTTAAGACTTATGACTGGCAAAAAATATACGATTCGATGCTAAAACCGGCTTTTGTATTTGATGGCAGAAATATTTTGAATAAAACAGAACTGGAATCTATTGGTTTCATTTATCAGGCAATTGGTTCTTAAAGTGGTATAAAAAAGACTAAAAATCATCTTGTACAATCCAAAAACATATATAAAATGAACTGGTACGTTATCTATACAAAACCAAAATGGGAAAAAAGAGTTGCTGACCAACTCACGCAGTTGGGCGTAAACTGCTATTGTCCTTTAATAAAAACTACAAAGCAATATTCTGACAGAAAAAAAACGCTGGAAGTACCGCTTTTTAGTAACTATGTATTTGTTCAATTGGCTGATAAAGACCGAAATTTAGTTTTTTTATCACGCGGAGCCATCCGGTATTTATACTGGCTAGGAAAACATGCCATTGTAAAAGATAAAGAAATCAGCACTATAAAAGAGTGGCTTAATGAAGACGCCGCTATTAGTATTAGCCAATACAATGTAGGCGAAACGATTAAAGTAAATTCAGGCCCTTTTTTAAATCATGATGCTGTAATCAAAGAAGTAACTAATTCTCACTATGTCCTGATTTTAGAATCTTTGGGTTGTGTCTTAAAAATTAAGCACAAAGCCGCAGAAATTAAGATCGCGATTTAATAAAAATGAAATAAAAAAATGGATTTTAATTTATCTAAAGAAACAGACAAGGATACAATATTTAAAAAGATCGCTTCATTTTTAGAAGACCAAAATTTTAAAGTAGTACAACAGGATAACACAAGACCATGGGGAGGTTTTTTTGTAATAGATGAAAAACAAGCACAAGCTTTTGCAGCACAATTTTTTCCGCATTTAGAAATGTCCGAAATTGAGATTACCAATAAGTTGAGCCCAAAAATTTTAATTGTCGCACCTAATAAGCGATTGTCCTGGCAATATCATTTTAGGAGAGCCGAAATCTGGACCATTCTTTCTGGTCCTGTTGGTGTAAAAACAAGTGATACTGATGAAGAAAAAGAACTTCAAATACTTGATCCGGGTCAATTTATTCAAATGAATAAAGGAGAACGCCATCGTTTGACAGGTTTGGATTCCTGGGGAATTGTTGCTGAAATCTGGCAGCATACTGATCCGGATCACCCTTCTGATGAAGATGACATCGTTCGCTTACAAGACGATTTTGGGAGATAATGCAAACGACTAAAAAATACAAAGCCATAAATCTTAAACTCTTAAAGATTTATGGCTTTTTATTTCTAAGAAAGAATGTCGTAATTATTTCTTTTTAATGTAAATCTGCGGAGAGATTCCTGTCACTTCCTTAAAGGTTGTATAAAACGGACTATAAGATGAAAATCCTACTTTACTGGCTAAAGATTCTATAGTGTTTGACTGTAAATAACCTTTTTCTATTAATTGCAATGCATCGTGTATTCGCACTATTTTCTTAAATTCAGTAAAACTTACTCTTGAAAGATACTTGAAAACAAATGTCAAATGACTTTTGGGTATTTTAAGTCTATTCGCCATATCATTGAGCGATGCATTTGGGTTTCGAAAAATTTCGTGCTTAAAAACCAATTTTTCAATATCGTGAATATAGCTGCTTGTATATCTGGCAATTTTTTTACCTAGCGCTTTGTCCTGAACATTATTGATATCCTCTAAAGAATCTAAAATCCATAGATCTTTTAAAATAAAATTAGATTTGTCATGCTCTTTTACTTTGTCCTGCATGACAGTATAACCATACAATATTTCCGGAGTAAATAATATTTTAAAATACATGATGTTCAGCAATAATGCCGGAAAAAATTTGTAGTTATTTAATTCAAGATTATTTACAGATTTCAAATTCAGTGAAATAACGACAATCAGGTGAAAAACAATTAAAGAGTATAAATAAAAAATAAAAAACGCCCATTGCTTTACTATTCTATTTTGTTTAATGTTCACAAGATCCAGTTCTTTATTCCAGATTTTATTTTTTAAGAATATATAAATAATTGTAGTATAGTAAATGACATAAGCCTCAAACAAAATCGAAAAAAATAACTTAATGGTGAATAACGGTACCGATTCAATCAGTAATCGCCTGGCAAGTAAATTTAATACCACTAAAAATACCGGAAAAATAAAATGCACCAACTCCTTATAGTTGAATTTTTTACTGTCTTTATCAATATTAATAAAAAACAAATACATTGCCGGAATAATTACAATTAGAAAGGGATAATACGCATTATGCCCCTTTGCAGTTAGACACAAAATATTAAAACCGTCCAAACCTTTGAATAAAAAATTAAGAGCAAGTAACTTAAAAGAGAGTAATAAATAAATGTTTAATAATTTATTGTATTTAAACTGCATTATTATAATTATAAAACAGATTAGTCCAAGTAATCCTGAAAATAGATAAAAAAGGTTTATCAGCATTTTTTTGTGTGGTTTTTTTGAATGAAATTTGTTTTTTCTTCAATGTAATAAATTTTATTACGGTTTAAATGTAATAAACTTTATCAACTGAATATTTGATTTTATTTTATAATTCTAGTAATCAAACACTAGCTTAGTTTTTTGTAATAAAAAACGCCATTCAATTCGTTTTATGAATATATATCCCAAAATTAACAAAAAGCATGTCGATTATTTTGTTTTTCCTTAAATAGTCATGTTTATAAAAGTTTTTCGAAATAAAAAACTTTTTTTTTACTATTAAGTCTTTAACAAGTGTTAAAATGTCCTTTATTAGGAATTAAAGTTACAGTTGTAACGAAAAAAAAAAAACGAAATATTTACTTTTGGAATTAATGTAGCTAAAGTAAGTTAATTACAAGTTTTAAGAGATGAATCCTGCAGTGTACAAGAATATAAAAAAAATAAGAGAATTAAAAAACCTAACCCGGGACCATGTGGCCGATGAGCTTAAAATGAGTACCAGCGGTTATGGGAAAATTGAGCGTGGAGAAGTTGATTTAACTGTATCCAAATTAGAAAAAATAGCAGAAGTTTTAGATGTGTCAATTGAGTTTATTTTTAGATTTGATGTTTCGCTTTTTTTTGAAAACAAAACAAATAGAAGAAAAGACCTATTTTAAATAACATCTGGAAGTTATTTCGCCAATGTCATAACTAATCTATGGTATTTAGAGCACAAAAAAGACAAATACGCTCTACGGCTATAACATTAATTTTAAAAGTACTAAAAAACAACTCTGAGTTATAATTTACAACTTATAGTGCTCCCAAATAAAAACAATTTCATTTCTTGTCGTTGCAAAACTTATTTCAAATTGTCATTATTTGTTAGCTCTTACTAAGTTATAATAATCCAAAGGCGTATTTCCAGTGTATTTTTTAAAACTTCTGTAAAACGGATCATAAGAAGCAAACCCAACTTCTTTACTTAAATAATTAAGTGTGTTAGTTTGCAGATAATTATTTTTTATCAGGACAGTGGCGTGGTGTATTTTTATTATTTTCTTTAATTCTATGAAGGTAACAGTTGAATGGTATTTGAATATATAATTTAAATGGCTTTTAGGGATTTTTAATTTATTTGACAAATTTTTAATTTTCACATCTGACTGAATAAAAAAATCATCATTAAGAATGAGAGATTCAATTTCCTTAATATATTCCGGTAAGCTACTATCAATTTTTACTTTCAAAACCTGATCCTGTAGACTATTAGGAACATTTGTATTCGAAAGAATCCAAATCGAATTAAATTTTAAAGGAGTATCTCCCTCTTCGTTGATTTTATTTTTCAAATGTGTATATCCATAAAATATCTCAGGGCAGCATACTATTTTACAGCATACTATTAGTAGCGTGACACAACTTACCGGCTGGTATATCGCATCTGTTTCTGTAAGATCCTTGAACCAATACAATATCAATGGCGCAAATGCCATTATAATAATTTCAAGATAAATAAATTTTGTCCATTTAGATATCCACGTATTTCTAAACTGATGATGATTATCGCCTTTTTTATCAAATATGTTTTTATATAAAATCATCGAGCAGAGATAAACATACAGCAATACAAATACACCAAAAAAGTAGTATACAATATTATCATTAAAATAAAAATAGAAGGATTTATCCAAGGGGTAGCTTTTGAAAAGTACCACCACAAAATACGTTAATGGAAAAATAGCATGAAGTAAAACACTATTGATGGTTACGTTACTTTCCTTACTAAACAATTTTCTAAAGTAGATATAAACTATCGGTAATATTAGTATTGAAATACTCGATTCAAAATAAAAATTAGTAAATATTGCTTTTTGAAAGAAGAGAAGATTTAACCCCATCCCTAATTGGATCAAAGAAATCAACATCATAAATACAATAAAATAAATATTTATGGCTTGATTGGATTTATAATTTTTTAGTATAATTGATGAAACTGTAGTTCCAAATATTCCGGTAATAAATGAAAGAAGAATCAAATGGATTTCCACAAAAACGAGTAATTAGATGATGTGTAAATTTAAAAAAAATATACCTAAACGTAAATTTATAATTCGTTAATCTTTTAATAATTTAATGACTTTACTATTTAATTATTTTCTTAAAAAAGGAAAATAAAATACTGCAAATCAATCATTTATTTTGTGCTATCATTAATTTTTATTTTTTATCTTTAGGTTTTCAATTTTATCTTTTTAATTAAGCTTTTTTAATTTTACAAAACATGCTGAAAATTTGAAATGTTTAATTTAAACCAAAGTAGTTTATTACAGTGTTTTTTGATCATAATTTTAATAAATAGATTTGCTGCAAGTTGTTATAGACAATGATTTAAGTATTAATTTTTTAATTCATTTTAAGTAATATGGTTGGTATAAAAATTAAAGAAATTAGAGAACGAAATAAGTTAACCAGAGAATACGTTGCTATTCAAATGGAGATGTCGCTAAGTCAATACAGTAAAATTGAAACAGAAAACGTTGATTTAAAATTATCAAAACTTGATAAACTGGTAAAGATTATAGGAGCAAAAAAAAGTGAACTTTTTTCAGGCAGAACATAATAAAATTACTTTCTTTCTTTTTTATCTCTTCTGATAAAAAAAGAATATAAAACAAGCTGACACCAGAATTTAAGGATTATTGATTTGTTTTTACTTAACATTTCACTCCTGTTCAATTTACTATTCTCGTCGCATATTCATTTTTTAATCCTCAAAAAATAAAATCTTTCATTTTCTACGATCATGATCCTGTATGCGGTTTATTGTTTACAGGTATTGAATAATGAAAAGTAATATTGATGCATATTAGTCTAAATGCATAGGATAATTACAAACATCTTCTTCGATATTAAGATCAAAAAAACAGAAAATCATTTTTGATCTAATTGTAAAAAGCACTTGTTTTTTTTGGCTTTCAAAAAAAAATTTAAAAATTGATTTTAACGAAATTGAAACTTAAAGTTATTGCAAAAGCGTTTAAAAAACATGTTTTTCAGTTTCGTAAAAACGACGGAAAACATGAGTTGGCTAAAGGTCTAATACTTTCAATAAAAAAAGAAGATAATCAAAATAGATAACCTCCTTAAACTAGCAAAATCAAATATTTATAAACAAAAAAACCTCCGAAAATATTAAATATATTTTTGGAGGTTATGGTAAACTTAGAAGGAGTGAATTCCAACCTTTTATTTGAAGATTTAAAAATTTTAGCCGACTCTTTTGAGGATATTTTGTGATGCAATGAAGTAAAACTAATCATTCGCTATATGTAATAAAATATAACTGGTTAAACTTTCGATATGATTTTTCCTCTTATGCAAATATATTGATTTCCATTTTTAAGATGTCTCAAAAATAAAATTATCCATGGTAATTTAAGCAGAAATTCAATTTCATCGTGAAGTGAAAATGGTTATAAATAATATGGTAATTTTGTTGTTTTCAAAAACATTTAACATATATTCTTATTTTTTTTAAATGGATCAACTAATCAGCTTTTTTGTTGCGGGTACAACTTTATTACTTGCATTTTTAATCTTTGCAAATATTAATCACTCCAACTGCAAGGCTAGTCGATGGTTTGGTTCTTTTATTTTGTGTATTTTCATTATTCAGTTTAATGACTTATTAGAAAAAACTCAGTTTTTAAAAACCAGAACGCTCATAAACGATTTTCTGGGGACAACGGATTTTATTATCGCTCCGGTTTTTTACTTTAGTGTAATTTATTTTATTAGACCTAATAGAAAATGGCGCGTAAAAGATAATTTTCATTTTGCATTTGCTTTTCTAATGCTACTTTTAATTTTAATTTCACTCCTGATTGAGGTACCAGCCCCAACAACTGCTGATAGAAAAAATGCCGAAATTATTGTTATTGTTTTTGACTTATTTTTTTGTCTTCAGGTTATTTTATATTGTATTTCGTCTTATAAAGAAATTGTTGCATATCAAAAGCATCTGTTTCTGTATACTTCTAATACAGAAACAATCAACTTAAAATGGTTACAGAAAGTAGTCATTTGTATATTGATTGTAACTGGGCTCTGGTTGATTGACAACGTCTTTAAAATAGCAAAAAATAATTATCTATTTGATCATTTTGCCAGTCTGATTTATCTGGGAGGGATTTTTTTTATTGCTTATTTTTCTTTAAAGCAAAAAGATTTTATACCGCTTAACAAACAAGAAAAAGAAGAAATCGACATCATTATAATTGAGGCTTCGAATTCAGAAGTAAGACAGAAAAAACTAATCTCTGATGCGTATCTACAAGAAATGAAATCTTGTTTGATTCTGGTAATGGAAAACAAAAAGCCTTTTTTGGATCCTGAATTAAGCTTATTCAAATTAGCTTCTCAATTAGAGATTTCATCTCACATACTTTCTTACATCATTAATAAAGGTTTTAATGAAAATTTTTATCAATTTATAAATAGGTACCGCATCGAAGAGGCAAAAAAAATGATGCTGCATCCTGGCATGCAACATTTAAGTTTAATAGGAATTGCTTTTGAGGTTGGATTCAATTCTAAAACAGTTTTTAATACTACTTTTAAGAAAACAACCAATCAAACCCCATCTCAGTTTAAAAAAACAAATCTTGCTTTGGTACAAATTGTTTTATAATATTTGACTTTTATGCAAATAGTAAATTTGCAGCCTGGAATTTGTTTGTAAATAGGTTCGGATTCATAAATCCGAACTTTCGGGTGCTCAGTAATATTGATATTTGTATCGAAGTTACAAAAGAAACTAAAATAATACTGATGATCTTAAAAAACGCACCCAAAAAATTAAATCTAAAAAAAGTCAATGCAATTAGAAAATTATTTTTCTTTATAACAGCTATTTCTTCTCTCAGTCTTACCTCCTGCTCTGATGACGATAAAAATCGCAATTCAGAATATACTGGTACTGAAGTAGAGTTAGGAACACATAAATTAATGGCTTACTCAGTATCTAAAAGTTCAGAATACTTAGTTGTTTTTGAATCTGGTCTCGGGAATGATCATACGTCCTGGTACAGTACCGGAAAATCCTCAGAGATTGTATCCATATCTAATACTTTAGATTCTGATATTTTATTATACGATAGAGCCGGTTACGGAAAATCAGAATCTGGCACTAATACACCCAGAGACATCAATAAATTAAGAAGTGAGCTTGAAGTGGTTATTGATAAATTTGCAAACGGTAGAAAAGTACTGCTTGTAGGACACTCATTGGGAGGATTGATCATTAGGGATTTTGCTGTAAAAAATCCAGAGAAAGTTGCTGGATTAGTATTTGTTGATGCTTCTCATGAAAAGTATAACCATTTTTCGCAGAGTCAGATAGACTCCCTATATAACGCTTTTAAGGCCGATTATGGCGCTAATTCAGGAATAGCATTAGAAACCCTGCAATTAATCGAGGATTTCAGATACATGAAAGGACTGCCTAATTTACCTGACGTTCCAGTTATTGCAATAAATAGTATGAAAATTGATGCTGAACATGATATGACCGATAGACAACTATGGTACGATGCACAGGAATCACTGAAGGCCGGAGTGACTGATTTCACCCATATAACAACAATAAAGTCAGGACATTTTATCCAGCTTGATGAACCTGAACTGGTCTTAGCTAAGATCAAACTATTGTTGTCAAAACTACCTTGAAAAGTTAGAATTCATTAAAACTGAGGAATCTGTCATGCAGCAGTTTTCAGTAAAATCCAGCAACATTTTTGTAACAGCCTTTACAAAGGTTCTGTCGCATCTATGCTCCGTTTTATCTTTAGTTTTTCAAAACTAATAAAAATAAATACTAAAGTTCATTGTTATCCAAAATGCGTAATTCTTCAGGCAGTGTATTTTACCATAATAAAGGTTGAATTATGGTCTTCATGTGCAAACTACGTGCAAACATTTTATAAAAAAGATGATAAAGAACAATTTCATTTTTCGGGAATTGCAGAAAACAAAAAAGCCACTCGATTTGAATGGCTTTTCGTGAACGCAGAAGGATTCGAACCTTCGACCGCCTGCTTAGAAGGCAGGTGCTCTATCCAGCTGAGCTATGCGTCCTTATTCTTTACTTAACTTTCTGGATTTATACTTGAAAATCAAAATCTTAAATCCAGCTAATATATACCACTAAGCCATCTTAATAAAACAAAAAAGCCACTCGATTGAATGGCTTTTTATGTGAACGCAGAAGGATTCGAACCTTCGACCGCCTGCTTAGAAGGCAGGTGCTCTATCCAGCTGAGCTATGCGTCCATTTGTTTTAAAACTTTATGGCAAAGTTTCTGTCGGGGTGGCAGGATTCGAACCTGCGGCCTCCTGCTCCCAAAGCAGGCGCGATAACCGGGCTACGCTACACCCCGAAGGCAAAAATTAAGCGGAGAGACAGGGACTCGAACCCTGGCGACGGTTACCCGTCGACAGATTAGCAATCTGCTCCATTACCGCTCTGGCACCTCTCCAAGCTCAAGAAACGTGTTCTGTTTTGCGGTTGCAAATGTAAGACAACATTCCATATCTCACAACTATTTCTGTGCTTTTTTTAAACTTTTTTCAATCTTTTTTTTAAACCACTTCACAATCAAACAAATAGAATTAACAAAAAATTGATATTAAATTTAAAATCCAATGAAACTGATACATATTCATACAAAATTTGAATTTATTTAAATAAAGAGTAAATTTGCTTGATTAACTAATATTAACAGAAAATGAACAAAAGAGTTGTTATCGTTTCTGCCGTTAGAACACCTATCGGAAGTTTCATGGGAGGTTTATCTACCGTACCCGCACCAAAATTAGGTGCCGCCGCTATAAAAGGCGCACTTCAAAAAATTAACCTGGACCCAAAATTAGTTGATGAAGTTTTTATGGGCAACGTTGTTCAGGCAGGAGTTGGACAAGCTCCAGCACGTCAGGCCGCGCTTTTCGCAGGTTTGTCTGAAGAAGTTGCTGCTACAACTGTAAACAAAGTTTGTGCTTCCGGAATGAAAGCTGTAATGTTCGCTGCTCAGGCTATTGCTTGTGGTGATGCAGAAATTGTAGTTGCCGGAGGAATGGAAAACATGAGCTTGATTCCGCATTACATACAAATGCGTAACGGAACTAAATTTGGCCCGGCAACTATGCTTGACGGAATGCAAAAAGATGGCTTGACAGATGCTTACGATAACAACGCAATGGGAGTTTGCGCTGATTTATGTGCATCTGAATACAACATCAGCCGTGAAGACCAAGACAATTTTGCTATTCAATCCTACGAAAGAAGTGCAAAAGCCTGGGATGCCGGAAAATTCGACAACGAAATTGTTCCTGTCGAAGTACCACAAAGACGCGGTGAACCAATTATCGTTTCTAAAGATGAGGAATACACTAATGTAAAATTGGATAAAATTCCTTCATTAGCTGCTGTTTTCACCAAAGACGGAACAGTTACTGCTGCAAATGCTTCTACAATCAACGACGGAGCTGCTGCTTTAGTTTTAATGTCTGAAGAAAAAGCAATTGCATTAGGATTAAAACCTCTAGCGTATATCAAAGGTTACGCAGATGCTGCTCAGGAACCAAAATGGTTTACAACAAGTCCGGCAAAAGCATTGCCAAAAGCATTAAACAAAGCCGGAATCGCCATTGCAGATGTTGATTATTTCGAATTCAACGAAGCTTTCGCTGTTGTTGGATTAGCCAATTCAAAAATCCTTGATCTGGATAACGATAAAGTAAACGTAAATGGCGGTGCTGTTTCACTAGGACATCCTCTAGGTTGTTCAGGAGCCAGAATCATCGTAACTTTACTAAATGTTTTAGAACAAAACAATGCTAAAACCGGAGCTGCTGCAATTTGCAATGGCGGTGGTGGAGCATCTGCAATTGTTATCGAAAGAGCTTAAATAATAATACAATAGATTGGGAGTTATTTAAAATAGTAACTCCCAATTTTCAACTTATAAATTACCCTAAATGTTCGGAATTTGCAATCTAGCCATAGTACCCGTTCGATCTGAACCAAGTGACAGAAGTGAAATCGTTACACAACTTTTGTTTGGCGAGCACATCGAAATTTTAGAACGTCAAAATCAATGGGCCCGAATAAAAATTCAGTTTGATGACTATGAAGGCTGGGTAGATTCGAAACAATATCAGGTAATTTCTGAAGCCAATTACAATCAGTTAAGCAAAGAAGCAATTATCTTAAATGCTGATTTGATTGATTATATCAGTGCGCCGGATAATTTATTATTACCAATTCCGCTTGGCGCATCATTATCTTTTTTAAATAATAGCGAAATCAATACATCAAACTTTGATTTCGAAGGAACAAAAACCAGTGGTGTAAAACCTAAAAGCGCTTTAATAAATACCGCTTTTATGTATCTGAACGCTCCCTATTTATGGGGAGGTAAAACACCTTTCGGAATCGATTGTTCCGGTTTCACGCAAATGGTTTACAAACTAAACGGCTATAAAATTCATCGCGATGCCTCACAGCAAGCACTTGAAGGAGAACCTTTAAGTTTTATCGAAGAAAGCGAAGCTGGAGATTTGGCCTTTTTTGACAATGACGAAGGAAACATCATTCATGTCGGAATCATTATGGACAACAATTACATCATTCACGCAAGTGGAAAAGTGCGCATTGACCGTTTAGACCACTTAGGAATTTACAATCCGGAATTGAACAAACATACCCACAAACTTCGTGTCATAAAAAAAATCATCTAATATTTCTAATATCCCTAAAATAGTATGTCATTAAAAATCTCATTATCTAAAAAAGAATTTAAAATTAATGATGTTGCTGTCGAATTTCCTGTTGAAATAGCGGTTTTAAAAACAATTTTAGGCGAAGCAAGGTTAAAAAAGAGTGAGCATAACCAAATTTATACTTGGGACAATCATGGTTTAATTGCATTTTCTAAAGAGGGAAAAAAAGCAGAAAATTTATTATTGGATCTAAATTATGGAACTTATGATTTCTGCTCAAAACAGTCTTTTTCAGGAGAATTTATTTTTGAAGATCAAAATCTTTTTGAATTTTACACAACCAATAAAAAACAACTTGTAAAACTTTTTAAGGGTGATGACAGCGGTGCCTTTATTCTTAACGGAATCAGCGTTTGGTTTAATAAAGATGATGATAAAATAACAGCAATCGACATAGCTGCTTACCAGGAAAAGATTAAAAAGCCCAGCCTGCCTATTGATGAAAAATTTAAACAATTCAAATCCTTATGGCAAGAATGGATTACCGAAATCAATAAAATTATTGAATCAGACAATCGTTATTACAATCTCAGTGAGGGGATTTCTGCAGAAAATTTAGAAGAACATTCTGAATTAGAAGAAGATATCAAAATACCGCCGGCTCTTCAAAATTTTTATAAAGTTCAAAACGTAGAATACGATGCCGTAACTTCTGCTTTTCAGTTTTTGATCAACAATTGGACTTACGATCTTATTCCGTTTGAAGACATCAAAGACGAATGGAACTCTATACAAGATTTACAATTTGACGAAGACGATCTTCCGGAACTGGAAATAGATTTTGATAAAATAAAAACCAATAACTACGCAAACCCAAAATGGATTCCGTTTGCAACTGGGCGAAATGGCGATTATTTAATCTATGATACAGACCCTGCCGAAAAAGGAAAATTCGGCCAAATCATAGAACTTCAAAACGAATCCTGGGAACGAAATATAGTAGCTGAATCATTAGA
>Ga0247813_10000356_pt1 | contig 47022 bp, 44 predicted proteins | sample UWRJL169409C1_FD_180719 | JGI IMG/M metagenome (GOLD analysis project Ga0247813, IMG submission 180719) | Plant litter microbial communities from Arlington Agricultural Research Station in Wisconsin, United States - UWRJ-L169-409C-1 | ecosystem: Environmental > Terrestrial > Plant litter >... | reverse complement strand
ACTGCTGAAAGAGCCGCGCGCCTGCAGGCTGATACAAAAGCTGCCGATCTCGACGGCAAACTGAAAACTGCCAATGAAGCTGCGGCGGGCGAAAAGGCTGGCCGCGAGGCCGCGGAAAGAGAAGCCGCCAGCCAGCAGAAACTCGTTAACGAACTGTCCGGCGAAGGCGACAAGGCCAAGGCTCTTGAAACAGCCCGCCGCGATGCAGAGGCAAAGGCGAGTGATCTTGAAAGAAAACTGCAGTCGGCAAACGAGTTAGCCGCGCGCGAGAAGGCCGGGCGCGAAATTGCAGAAGCGTCAAGCAAAGCTGCAACCGGGGAAGCCGACCATGAAAGGGCCGCCCTTGAAGCGGCTTACAAAAACGCGCAGGAACTGAAGACCCAGAATGGCCAACTGGCAACCCAGGTGAGGGAAGCCACGCAAGCTCGTGTCCAGATGGAAGAAAGGATGAAGACAATGAGCGACCGTGAAAATCCTGAAGTTGCTTCTGAATTGCGCAAGCAGCTCGAGCAGGAGAAGGCCGCACACCAGGCTACCGACGCGAAACTGACCGCCACGACCGTACGCATGATCGATCAATCCAAGGCCGCAGCCTCGGCACGGCTGAACGGAACGCAACAGGCGGCGCGTGATGCCGAACGAATCACCCGCCTCGAAGCTGAATTGAAAGCCGCACGGGAAACTCCCGACCCCGACAAGCCTATTCCCAGCATTGAAAAAGATAAAACCGGGAAAAATATTAGCCGTATTGCAACGGCGGCGAAAGATGACGAGTTTGGCGTGGACGACATCGACGACGCGGATTTCGATGCGGCCGTGGCCGCAGCGGAGGCAAAGCAGAAAGAAGCGGCGGCAGCGAAAGCTAAGGACGATGAGTTCGGCATGGACGATATCAGCGATGCGGACTTTGATGCAGTAGTGGCCGCCGCCGAGGCAAGGCAGAAGGAAGCGGCCGCATCGAAAGCCAAGGACGATGAATTCGGCATGGACGATATCAGCGATGCGGACTTTGATGCAGCGGTGGCTGCCGCCGAAGCCAAGGAAAAACAAACGGCAACTGCAGCAAAGCTCGCCCGGGCGGCATTGACCGGTCCGGCTCCCGCTTCGCGGAAAGGCTCGCCCGCGCTAGATCCTGCCCACACGGACAAGGGCAATGCTTGGTACCGCGCCGGCAAGATGTATGTGCCGGACGCGCAGTATGAAAAGATGCTGAAAGCCGGTGTAAAAGTCGATAGAGAGGTGAAGAATGGGCAAACAAAAAGAGTTCCGCTTGAAGCGGACAAGTCAGCCCGCGAGATACTTCTGCAGACTCCCAATGGCGATCTGCATTCCTTGAAAGTGTACAGAAACGTCCATGGGGCAGCAGCTTTTGAAGCGCGTGCAAAAGCTGAAGGGTTCGATCCGAAGACCGCCATCAAATGGGCCACCAAGGATCGAACACGTCCGGAAATTCTGGTGAAAACGAAAAATGGCAATCTTGTCGATGGCTCAAGCCTGGAAATCGCTGCTGGCAGTGCAGGGCTCGCAGGCAAGTTCGGTAAAATGAATGTCTTCATCCAAAACCAGAATACAAAGATAAACGATGGTCACGAAATCAAAACTGGCACCGGCAACTATCGCCGCGCCGACAATGCCATCGAGCATGCCCGAGCCACCGGTGGCACAATAACGCTCAACCAGCGGCTCGACACCATGCGTGTAAACCCCCAGCCAGAAGGCCGAAACCCACGCAGTTCGTCTTTAGCATCCAACCTCAGCTCGAGCCGTACGGTGTCACCTTCGAAACGAGGCAAGACCCCGGAGCGGGTAGCATCGCCCACGCCGGATCGCAGGCCGGTTTACCGCAACGGACAGGTGGTGGCGAGCGTGCCGGTCAATGGCAACAAAACCGGCGTCAAGCGGTTAAACAACAGCCAACGCGCTGAGAGCGCACAGCCCCGCCAGAATAACCAGGGCGACAACCGCAACTATCGTGGCGGCAGCCAGCTACCCGCAACGGGCTACCAGCGGCCCAACCAGGGCGGCGCTCACAACCGCGATGCCAGTCCGACTACGACTATCAACCTCACGGTCAACGGTGCGGTCGGGCACGGCACAGCTGCGCCCAATGTCGGGGCCAATGCCGCGTCGCAGACCAAATATTCACCCAAGCTCGATGACCGCCCCCAGACACGGGATCCGCTGGTCCGCAGCTGATCAAATCGCTGCAAACGCGCGAAAGGAGTAAATCATGTCGGACGTATCCAATGCGGCCCCGGTGGCCGCCAAAAAACCGAGTCTCAGCAAGCTGGAAAAACTTGCCGCCCGCGAGGCGAAAAAGGCCGAGCGCGACGCGAAAAAGGCTGAAAGGCGCGAAGCGAAAAAAGCTGAGCGAACGCAAAAAAAAGTCGATGGATGGGGGCGAAAAGGCCGCAATTCCAACGGCCAGAAAGTGTACGACTTCAACAGCAACACTGCCAATGCTAATCCTCTCGCCTTCGATGAAAACACCGTAAACGCTTCTAGGCGCGTGAAAGGCGCCTACAAGGAAGAGATCGCCCGTGACATGGATACGGGCAAGGCCGGCCGCTCGCGATCATGGGCCGGGGGCATTAAGCGGAAGACCGAGTACACTGAGGAACGGATCAACAATGAAACCGGCCAGCGTGAAGATGTTCGCACCCGAAAGGAAAAGCAGAACTTCGCCGCGAGCAAGAATGTCGACTACAATGAGAACGGCGCTAAGACGATCGAGCGCGGCACCCGCAAGGGCATGTTTTCGATCACTTACATCAACAATCCAGATGGCAGCCGTTTGCTCAACGGCTTCAAAATCGGGCCATTTAAAATCAACCGGTCAAAGGGCGAAACTGGCGCGAAATCCTTCGAGGTCAGCTTTGGCAAATCGTTGTCCTTCTCGAGCTTGACTGAAGCGAACGGCAACAAGACACGCAAATACAATATCGGCAACATCTATTCGGACTCCAGGACTGTAGATGCAAAAGGCCAGCTTGTCCTTTCGGAAAAGAAATATTTTGGAAAGCGCACCAAGACTATCGAAAACACCGCGGAAGGATCGACCAAATACACGACCAAGGGCCGCAGTGTGAATGACATGAAGCGCGACGGTCTCGATGAAAGCCAGATCAAGGAAGCGCTCAACGACGATATCGCGGCTGGCAAGGTCTACAGGTTGAAACGCACCGATGAACGCGGCGAAGTCACGCGCGACTACAATCGCCAAACCTACAAGGGCAAGACTACTGACTACATTGCCGGCGACCGGGACACAAGCGATGTTTCGCGACAGTCCAGCGGATGGGGCCTGAGCAGAATAAGCTCCCAAACGCTTTCCCGCGAACAGCTAGCAGCCCGCAACGAGCGGCAAGCGCAGCTTGGCTTGGATACGATAACGTCCTCGGCACCTGGAGCTTTTCCGGAGGAATTGAGCGCGGCCGATAGGAGGATTAGTCGCAACGCTTCAGTTTCGTCAAGGGTCGCCCAGATTAATGGCGTGGCCGATACCAAAGCATCGGACAAGAGGTCTATCGCGTCCTTTGCCACGGCTGCGACCAGTGCCGTCAAAAGCATGGTGTCAGGAAAGGAAACTTTCGACTCGTCTGCTACATCCAACACATCACGCAGCGATGCCTCCTACTCAAGCAAAGCAACGACTGCGACCGCCAACTCGCAGACCAAACTGCAGGGCAAGCTCGAGGAACGTTCGCGCGGCCGTGAAACGCTTGCATCGCGAGGCGATTGAGGGAAGGATCCCATCTTGAACCAGACCAACGACAACAAGCTGACGACGCTCGTCTTCGCTGTCATGCTTTCACTGCCCCTCGGGCTGTTGCTCTCGAGCGGCTATGTGACGTTCCGTAACGGGTTCGACGCCTATACGTTAAAAAACTTCAGCCTGTTAGCTGCCTGGCAGGAAACACCGTTCGTGGCCGGTTATGTCAAAAGTGAGTTCATAACTTGCCTGAATATCCTCGCCGGTTCTGCCGTTGCCACTACTGGGCTCGTGTTCGCAGTCCTCTACCTGAAGGGCGCCGATCACCATGGCACGGCGCGTTGGGGCAGCTATTCCGAGCTTGGCCGCGCCGGCTATATCCGGCCCTACCACAAAGTCTCCGGCCCAATCTTCGGCAAGACCACCAGCCCAAAGCGCCGCGGCAAATACCTCACCAATGGGGAGCAGCCGCATTCGCTCATTGTTGCCCCCACCCGCGCTGGCAAGGGCGTCGGCGTGGTTGTACCGACATTGCTTACTTTCAATGGTTCGGTCCTTGCCCTCGACGTCAAGGGCGAACTGTTCGAGTTGTCTTCGCGCTCGCGCCTGGCCCGTGGCGACCGTGTTTTCAAGTTCTCGCCTCTTGACCGCGAAGGGCGCACCAACAGCTACAATCCGATCCTCGATATCGTGAAATTACCGCCGGAGCGCCGCTTTGCCGAAACCCGTCGCCTGGCTGTCAATCTGATTGTTGCCAAGGGCAAGGGTTCGGAAGGCTTCATTGATGGCGCGCGAGACTTGTTCGTAGCAGGTGTCCTCGCCTGCATCGAGCGCGGCAATCCGACCATCGGCGCTGTCTACGACCTCTATACGCTACCGGGCGAAAAATACAAACTGTTCGCCCTGCTCGCCGAGGAAAGCGAAGTTCCGGAGGTCAAGCGCATCTTCAATAACATGGCTGGCAACGACACCAAGATCATCACCTCCTACACTTCGGTGTTGGGCGATGGCGGCCTGAACCTGTGGGCCGATCCGCTGATCAAAGCGGCTACCACCACTTCGGACTTTTCGATCTACGACCTGCGCCGCGATCCCACATCCATCTTCCTTGTAGTGTCGCCGAACGACCTTGAGGTGATCGCGCCGTTGGTGCGCCTCTTCTTCCAGCAGATTGTTGCCATCCTGCAGCGCGACATGCCCAAGAAGGATGAAATCTTCGAAGTCCTGTTCCTGCTTGACGAGTTCAAGCATCTGGGCAAGCTCGAAAGCATCGAAACGGCTGTGACCACGATCGCCGGCTACAAGGGCCGCTTCATGTTCATTATCCAGTCGCTGTCTGCGCTCACCGGTGCGTATGAGGCATCGGGCAAGGAAAACTTCCTGTCAAACACCGGCGTTCAGGTGTTCATGGCCACGGCCGATGATGAAACGCCGCAATACATTTCCAAGGCCATCGGCGACTATTCCTACAAGGCCAAATCCGTCTCGTGGAACCAGACCGAAATATTCAACGCCAACATCCAAAAGTCGGAGCAAGGAGCAACACTCATCCGGCCCGAACAGATTCGCCTCCTCGACGACCAGACCCAGATCGTCCTGGTCAAGGGCAAGCCGCCATTGATGATGCCGAAGGTCAAATACTACGAGGATCACATTCTCAAAAAGCTGTTCGAGAGCCAGACCGGGCCACTACCCGAGCCTGAACCGCTGAAGGCCGTGACCGAGTCTGCGTCGTTCCTCTCTTCACTGACCGGTAAGGAGCCGGAGAAGCGCGGTTCGGCCAATGATCCAATTGATATGCAAATGGATCTAGAACCGGAAAACGAATTCAGCGTTCAGCCGCAGGCCGCGCGGATTCAAGCTGCGTTCGAAGCGGAGGATTTCGCCGATCAGCACGACGACGTTCAGGAGAAGCAGCTGCAACGCATCGCGCGCGAAGTCTTGCAGCTGCAGCCGGAGTTCGAAGGAGAGCCACAGATCGAGTTCGAAAAGACCGCGCAGCAGGCACTTCTTGAACGCATCATCGCCGTACAGGAGCGCAATCGCACTCGGGATATCAGAGGGTAAATAGCACAATCCAGCCAGCGGAAGCCGGCAGGATTGCAGAACGACGCGATGACGCGGCTCGAAATCGGCGAGAAGACTGGGCTTTCTGCAAAAACGATTTTCGTCATTGTGCGCTTAGTTGAATAGGTTTAGTCGTGCGCGGCTAGGCCCAGAAGGGCAGCCGCATGGGCCCACCATCCTTGCCTTTCCAGGGCGCCTATTCCGTTGGCATAAACGTCGGATAAAACGGGTTGCTGTTTACCGGATTCGAAATTTTCAAAGCTGCTGGTTTGTGATTCACTTGGTTCAGGGAAGGAGAACGTCCATGGGCAAGTTGCATCCGATCGACTTGCGTGCGCGCGTTGTAGCGTTTGTTGAGAAGGGCAAGGGTTACCGAGAGGCCGCTCGACATTTTCCGGTTTTCGCCGCAGTTTGTGAACAACATGGTAATCCTGAAGCGGGCATCTGGATGCGCTTGCACCTGCCCGGCAGGGGCACATCGGCGGCGGCAAGCTGACGGGACATGAAGAACGGGTTCATTCACGCCAGGCAGAGAACGGCAATCTTGCTTGCTGAACGAATTGTGCGCCGCATTGGCAGTCGTGGTGTCTTGGTCGACCGCTCTACGGTCGGCCATCTTGTGCATCAGCTGGGGCTCAGCCATAAAGGAAAGCCTTCAGGCAGCCGAGCAGTCCCGGCCGCAGATTGCCCCGTGATCTCTGGATCAGCCGCCGCAAGCGGTTCTTCAACAAGCATTGCGCAGTTGATCTTTATCGAAGAGACCTCCACCAATACGAAGCTGACCAAGCGGGCTGGATCGCGCCAAGGGGAAAGCGCTATCGCACCCATGCTCCGTTCGGCTCATGGACGACCCAGACCTTCATTGCCGACCTGCGCTGGTTCGTCACCATCTTCGAACCATTGGTCGAAACCCAACTCGCATGTCCCTGTATCCAGGTAACGTCGTGATCCTCGACAATGTCGCCTTTCACAAAAACCAGGGAGCCGAGGAAATGGTAAAAGCCAAAGGTGCATGGCTTCTCTTCATGCCGCCCTATTCACCAGACCTCAACCCAATCAAAGTAAGTCGAGCAATCTCAGTCACGATCATCGCCTTCCCCCTTAAATAGAACTGGCGCTTCGGCAGCCTGAGAAAGGGCCCGATAAATATGCCTGCCACGATCTTCAGTCACAGAGTCCGCGGTCGCGAGACCGATCGTCCAGGCGATTGGGCATGCTATCTTGCCGCTCCCCCCGCATCGAACCTTCGCGGCGGCCGGACACCTGGCTCACGACCGGGCTCACCGGGTCGGCAACGGGCGCGTCGAGAGACCGGACTTGCGAGCCTAGCCGTCGCCGGCGGGGAGCATGTTCCAGCTCCGTGTCGCTATCCCCGTCGGACAAAATGTCGGCATGCTTCCGACGCTTGTCCGTAGCCGCTGGCACAATGGATGAGCCCGACGACAACCAGCTGTCATTCGATACCGCCCGCTTGTCCCTTTCTTTTTCCTCAAGCAGTTCATCCTTAATCCGCGAAAGGCTCGGATCGACTGGTTTCCTTGCGACCTTGCGGGAAAACTCAAGGATCTCGTCCCTGATCGCTCCATCGCCCCATGCCACCCGATCATTCGACCGGTCCGCGAAAAGGTCATCGACCGTGCGCAACCTGGTACGGATTTCCTGATGCAGATGACCAAGTTCGTCTGTAAGTTTCCTCGCCTGTTCGGCCGTGAATGGAGTATCAACGTCATGCACATCTTTTGGCGGCTTCAATCCACGTTGCCCCAGCTCGCGAGCCAGAAGAAACCGTGCAACACCGGCCGACACACCCGAGGCATTCAGTCGATCAGCGATTTCCTGGTTATCATCCGTCGCGTTCAAGGACTCTTGATGGGGTGAAAAAGCTGCAAATTCCTCAGCTCTTTCGATCAGAGCACGGCGCTGGTGAATCCCATCTGGACCACTTGGAATATGGGCGTCGACAATGCGGCCGATCGCGGTAAACCGCGTCTGGACCAGCGGAGAAAACTTTGCAGGATCGGCTTTCGAAAGTTCAAGTGCTACACATTCGGCGGAATAGCGAACTGCCGTTTCTCTGGCGTCCCCCTCTTTCTCCATAAGTTCTAAGTCGAACGACGGGCCGCGGTTTGACTGTCGACGCCGGAGCTTTGCCAATTTAGTCAAGGTAACGAAGCGTTCGAACGTATCCTGTACATTGAGCGTCTCTATCATGAGCTCTCCACATTTCCGCCTATCAAATTTGCGGCGTATTATGGCGGGAACACGGTTTTTCCGGTCGACTCTCAGCTGCTAATAGCGAGAAAGTGAGCAGGTTCTAAACGAGTGCCATCACCTTGCCGATACAATAATGACTGTGTTTTTTAGATCACCAATTCGCGGACAGCAATGAGAACTCAGCTACAAATGCAATGTTATGGTGGGTGATCCGTCGCTCACCGTCGAAATGGCGAGCGCTGATGTGGCTTGTACTTTGACATTTCGAAATTGAATACCGGCGTTAGGTTTAGGCCTTAAATTGGCGTAGATTTCCGCTAACGATCTCAGTGAAACACCTTTGCCAACGCGACTGCACGATCAAACTTACCCACGGTACGCCCGATTTCGGACGAGCAGCGGTCGATGGCGCGGCGCACCCGCGAACAGGACAAGGTCCTCACGGCGGCAGTTCGAAACAGTGCTTTCAAACGCGCGGCGGCAGACCACACGGCAAATCTACAATCTCATTGCGCGTTATCGAGCCGATCACACGCTGGTTGTCTTGTTTCCTCGCACCGCAGTCAGTCGCTTAAGCTTATGCGGGAACGGCTGGAGGAATCATCGCGGGCATTCTTCGCGAGAAGTGGCTGACGCTGAGCCGACTGTACTTGCTCGCGTGGCCGTCGAGTCCCACACGCGGTTCGAGGAAGCCGGGATTGCCGTACCGTCCTATGTGCATCCCGGTATTGTTTTCGCCCGAAGAGATCGCGAAGGCGATCGCCCAATCCAAAGCGCTTGCTGCAGCTGAAGCCGCGGTAACAACGCGCCGCACGCGATCCTGTTTGTCAAATCGACCATACGCCGGCCGATATAACTTTGTAGAGGTGGTCGACGGCCCCGGCGTGTTCGTCGGTCGACTTACCTGACGAACATCACCGACGTGGCGACACGATAGATTCTCGGCTCTGCATCACGTTGGAAAGGCCGTCGGTTCTGTCCGTTGCGCTTTGCCTCGCCCACGCTATCTGGCCTACTGGTCGATGCCCGCTGGTCGCGGCGCTTACCATGATCGAACCCTTCGCTAAGCGGCCACACGCGATCACGCCGGGTGCCGACAAGGCCTATGACACAAATGACTTTGTCAAGGCTTTGTGGTGGATGAAAGTGACACCCCATGTGGCGCAATGAACTGCACTCCATTTCGACCGGACAGTCGGCATAAGCAGAAAGGCTCAAGCACAGGCTTGAGGACAGGCTTATGTCTAACGAGTATCGACACGTTGAATTGCTGACGGGTGATGTTCGCCGCAGACGGTGGACAACCGAGCAGAAGCTGACAATCATTGAGCAGAGTTTCGAACCAGGCGAGACGGTATCGTCCACCGCTCGCCGCCATGGCGTTGCGCCCAATCTGCTTTACCGGTGGCGCAGGCTTTTGAGCGAGGGAGGTGCTGCAGCCGTGGATTCAGATGAGCCGGTTGTCGGCAATTCGGAAGTGAAGAAGCTGGAAGACCGCGTCCGCGAGCTGGAGCGCATTCTCGGCCGCAAGACGATGGAGGTGGAAATCCTCCGGGAAGCATTGTCCAAAGCGGACTCAAAAAAACGGATATCGCGGCCGATCTTGTTGCCGAAGGACGGTTCGCCACGAAGACCGTTGCAGACACCCTGGGCGTCTCCCGTTCCAACCTCGTCGAGCGGCTGAAAGGCATCTCAAAACCGCGCGGCTCCTATCACAAGGCCGAGGATGCAGAGCTTCTGCCTGTCATCCGCAGGCTGGTGGATCAAAGGCCAACCTATGGCTATCGGCGGATCGCCGCGCTCCTCAATCGCGAAAGGCGAGCCGCCGATAAGCCTATCGTAAACGCCAAACGAGTTCATCGCATCATGGGCAACCACGCCATGCTGCTGGAGAAGCGTACGGCCGTTCGCAAAGGCCGTCTCCACGACGGCAGGTCATGGTCATGCGCTCGAACCTGCGCTGGTGCTCGGATGGCCTGGAGTTCTCCTGCTGGAATGGTGAGGTCATTCGGCTCGCCTTCATCATCGATGCCTTCGACCGCGAGATCATCGCCTGGACTGCGGTCGCCAATGCAGGCATCTCCGGTTCGGACGTGCGCGACATGATGCTGGAGGCCATCGAGAAGCGGTTCGCAGCAACCCGGGCCCCGCATGCCATCGAGCATCTCTCGGACAATGGCTCGGCTTACACAGCGCGCGACACGAGGCTATTTGCCCAGGCGCTCAATCTGACGCCCTGCTTCACGCCAGTAGCAAGCCCCCAGTCGAACGGCATGTCGGAAGCCTTCGTCAAAACCTTGAAGCGGGACTACATCCGCATATCTCAAGTTCCGGACGCCGAAACAGCGCTCCGGCTCATCGACGGATGGTTCGAGCACTACAATCCTGTTTCATAACGCCCATCTTTCTATGTTGTTGAAGTAAATAGGTTTCCTTGGTTTTGAGACGATCCCGCGGGGTATTTGGGGTTTTGTCGTGCGCGATCGACGAGCTGTTTTGCTTGCGGGAGTTCGAGCTTTGAGCGACTGAAGATCCATGGGCCGAACGACAAGGGATGCACGCCCTCAATCTCACCTGCTTCAGCGGCGATTCTCAATGTTTTTGGCGTAATGCCAAGGACCTTCGCCGCCTTTCCCAGATTGAGCCAAGGCTCTATCCCGTCTGGCTGCGGCCGGTAGACCGGGATCTTGCGATACGACCGGAGTGCTGTGACACGTTCCCTTGTCCAGCGATTGCCATTGCCGGTGGTCAATCCATTGCGATTTAGTATCCCGGCAATCAGGTCGTCATTGGCAATGAGCACGAGCTGCCGTACTGCCTCAATGAGGCCGTCGGGTGTGGCGTTTCTTTGTCCACGACGTCGTTTCGGCAGTCGCAATTCTGTGTGAACTCCACCAGCCCAATGGATGACGAGGACGATCTCGGAAGCCACATCGTCGAGATCGGCGATCACTTCATGAATAACCGTGCGCACGATCCGCTTCTTGAGCCTGGCATCGGTCGATGGCGCTGCCCAGACGGCACGAAGGTTCCCCGCAAGAGCGGCCATATCCAACATAGAATACGAAGACACTTGCGGTATCGCAGCTTTGTGGCTGGCAATCTTATTCTCGATCTCGCCAACGCGAGTGAGAGATTTGTTCCAACGTGCCTCGAGCTCCGATGCCACAAGCCGGTTCTCGGGATCAGCAGCGTCATATTGCCGGAATGCCCGGTCGGCAGCAAAGCTCGCCGCCTGAAGATCTCGCTGGAGGGCGTCTTGCACCTGATCGCGACGGTTGGCTATGTTGCGTTCTGCTTCGGCGCTAGCAGCAATGGCTCCCGGTTCGACGACCCCAAGCAGTGCCTCCTCAATCGCATCATCGACCCGCAGGCCGCCGAAGGCGACACAGCGTGGCTCACCATTGTCGAGCAAGCCGCGCCAGCATGAATAGCGCGGAATATTATGATTTGTTCCCGTGTACCGGACCGTCAGCTTCCGACCACATCTTTTGCAGCGGAAGAGGCCGGAAAGAAGGGCGTCACCATGCTTCGGCGCACCGTGGTGGCGGCTGGTGGGCACATTGTTGCTGACCATCTTGCGGATCTCCTCCGCCCGTTCCCAACTGACATAGCCTTCATGCGCATCCGGGATCAGCGCAAGCCATTCATCGCGCGACTTGCGGCGAATTCCAGATCGGCCACCGTATCCCGACACAGAACGACTCTTACCATAAGCATAAGCGCCGCCGTAGATCGGGTTCTCGATCATCCGGTGGATAGTCGCATAGTTTGGCCTGCGCCAAATGACTTCGCCATTGGCACGCCTGACAGGCAAGTCCAGCCCATGTTCGAGAAACCATAGCAGAGCCTGCCTTGCACTTCCGAGTTCGGCGACCTTGTTGAAAACCAGTGGAATAGCCTCCTGAACACGTCGATCGGGATCTTTCTCGATCCTGTCACCGGCCTTTACGAAGCCGACCGGGGTAGCGACGACAAGCTCGCCGCGGCGAGCCTTCTCGTAGCGTGCGGAAAGCGATCGCTGACGCAAGAGATCGAGTTCATATTCGTTGAGGCTGCCCTTCAGCCCAAGAAGAAGCCGGTCATTACCCTGGCGCGGCGCATAGACCGCTTCCTGGTCGATCAAAACGGTATCGACGACGCGGCACATCTCGATGAGCTGTTGCCAATCACGGCTATTGCGGGCAAAGCGCGATACCTCGCGTGCCGCAACCGCTCCGACCTTTCCAAGGCAGACCTCGGCAACCATCCGGTCGAAACCGGCGCGGGTTACGCCGCCGGCTGCCGAACGGCCAAGATCTTCATCAACTGTTTCGATCTGCGACCAGCCAAATGCCTTGAGGCGGTCACGCATGGCATATTGAAGGGCGCTACTTTCGCGATTGTGCAGAACCTGATGAGCCGACGATTGCCGGACATACAAAATGGCCTTGCGCTCAAGGTGGTGAGGACCAATCTTCTCATGCATCATGACCGGCCTCCTTCGACTGGGAGGCGCTGTCGCCGCTTGCGTGGTCGATGAGCAGCCGCACGATGAGCGCCGTCAGCGCTTGGCGTGTTCCTTCCGGCAAGGTCTGCCATTGCGGCATCGCAGGTGTCTTCCCGCTGTGCGCACTCGAGAACAGATCGAACTGATATGTCGTAAACTGGCGCGGCATGGACATCTCCCCGACTCGTTTCGTGAGAGATCAATGCTGCGCTCATATCCGCGCCTTGTGAGGGGGTACCTGCCTCTTCAAGCAACTTTGCCAAAGCAACCAGACCAGAGAAATCGACATACGCAACTGGTACGGCCAACCATTGTGCGCTCGGTGTTCGATCAAACATCCACACCGGAACTTCAAGCAATCGGAATGAAGTCGAACCCGAAAGGCTGCAGCGGAACACTGCAGACCCCTTGTCCACCAATTCATGGATATGGATAAGTTGGCCGGACCATGGATGCCACGGATATAACAGCTCCCGAACTTCGGTCCCGTGGGTGTTCCGTCGCCCTGTTGTAGTATCGACGCCAAGTCTCGAACTTTTCGCGAGAATCCGCAAGGGTCAGGAACCAGTGCGTGTTCAGGCACTCGGCCCGCAGCTTGCTATTGAAGGCCTCGATGAAGCCATTGTCGGTCGGTTTGCCTGGCCGCGAGAAGTCCAGGGTGACCTTGTTGGCGTAGGCCCAAAGGTCCAGATCGCGGGAGATAAACTCGCTGCCGTTATCGACCCTGATCGTCCTGGGATAGCTAACCTGCAAACGCGTTCCAGCGCCTGGACGACATCCTCGCCCCGGTAGGTAAACCTCGCGTCGGTGGCCGGGCAATAGCGGGAATGGGTGTCGACGATGGTCAAAATGCGCAGTTTCCTGCCTGTTGCTAATTGGTCGTGGACGAAGTCCATAGCCCAGACATCGTTCGGCCCAACGTCCACTTGGCGGTCATCCCTGAGCTTGGCTTTTACCCGGCGTTTGGGATGCTTTTACGCAACCGGATGCCTACCTCGCTGTAAATCCTGCGTGTCTTCTTCATGTTGATATTCCACCCGTCATGACACAGGTGCGACACGCACGCGGCGATATCCATATCGCACCCGCGTCTCGCAAATCTCCCTGATCCGTCGTTCGAGAGGGGCCTGCCCCGTTCTCCGGGATTTGTAACGGTCGGTCGAGATATCGAACGTCAGGATCTTGCAGGCCCGTCTGATCGATATCCCCCAATCCAGCAGTATCCCGTCAATCAGCTTGCGCTTGCGGGCAGGTCCTAGAGCTAATGGGATGGTCCGCCCTGTCTCCCGAGAGCATACTGGAAACGGGCAAAAAGGAGGGCCTCAGTGATGGATCGCAATCAACCGTGTGAATGCGCTGTTTTTGGAATAGATATTGGGAAGAACCTCTTCCACGTCGTTGGTCTCGATAGCTTAGGAGCGATCGTTCAGCGAATCATTCCGGCGCGAGACGTTATTTCAATTCTCCGAACGAGCGTCCGGAACGCTTGTTGGGATGGAAGCCTGCCCTAGATCGCAATGGCTCGCGCGCAAACTGCAGGCGATGGGACATGCGGTTCGCATCATCCCCGCAAAATTTGTGAAGCCGTATGTGAAGTCGAACAAGAACGACATCATCGATGCAGCGGCAATTGACAATTGCGAAGGCAGCAACCCGGCCGACGATGCGTTTTGTCGGCATCAAGCAGGCGGATCAAGTTGATTTGCAGATGCTGCACCGAGTTCGCAGTCGGTTGGTATCAGCCCGGACAAACCTGATCTGCCAAATGCGTGCTTATTGCCTCGAGCATGGTGGGCGATGCGGCAGGGAGCTGGTGTATTCAAGCTCGATATCTGCCGGATCATTGATGATCATCGACAATGATCTGACGCCGATGGTACGATCCCGTCTACGAGACCTGCATGATGATTTTCGCCGGCTTGAGGCACGCGTTCGACAAGTCTCGGACGCGATTGAGAAGATCGCGGATACTGACGAACGCGCAAGACGCTTGATGTCAATTCCGGGTATCGGCCCGCTGGGAGCAACTGCTATTCTTTCCGCAATCGGCGACCCCGCAAGGTTTTCCTAGGCCAGAGACGTTGCGGCCTGGTTAGGTCTGGTGCCTCGGCAATACTCGACCGGAGGAAGGCAGAACCTTTTGGGGATGGAGTGCGCCCTATTTCACCGGACAGGTCGGCTAGGTTGATGTAGCCCTGATGAACTGCCGAGGGGAAGCCATCTTGACCGCAGCAAGGATCGCCTTGGCGTCTGGATCGATGCGTTACGGTTGAGAATGCACGTCAATAAAGTGACCGTCGCGTTGGCCGCAAAACTGGCGCGCATCGTCTGGGTCGTATTAACGAGGCCAGGCGCTACTTACATGCGCCAGCCGGCAGCTTAACTTCATCGCCTTTCTGGCCCTGAGAGGCCAGACAGATTGCGAGGCTCGAGGGTGATGACGAAACAGTTGATCGGCGTTCTGTAAATCCTGACCGAAAGCGGGCTCACTGCCCGAAGAAGCTATTGGGAAACAAAATGGGCGGATCTCATCAGGGCCTGGCTGCAACAGCAGTCCACTCGCGAGAGGCCGGATACATTTACGCAAACTGCAATCGTCTGACTTCAAGCACCTTGAAATGACAGAGCGGACCATACATTTCGGCCGATGACGTCCTGGAGCATCTCCCGGTCCAGCGTCAGGTCCGCGACAATCTTCTTCAGACGGCCGTTTTCATCTTCCAATGCTTTCAGCCGTCGCATCTCGTTGGGCAACAGACCGGCGTACCTCTTGCGCCAGTTGAAGTAACTCGCCTGGCTGATTCCGGCCTTCCGGCAAATCTCCGCCACCGGCACCATCGTCGCTCTGTTTCAAAATGAACGCTTTCTGGGCGTCCGAAAAGTTCGATGCCTTCATTGGTTACGCTCCTGTTCCCAGCCGGAAATCTAGCGCGGAAAACTCCAATCAAAAACGGTCCAGTTTTTGGGGATCAGAGCAGTGTGTGAAATGGACATATATGTGTCAGTGGGAAGTTTAAGGTGGCCGAAACGCGAGAACACTTTAGCCGGAAAGCTGCAACAGAATGGCTATGTCGAGCGCTACTATCGCACCGTCCGACAAAGTCGGCCTAAAAATCATCTGCGACGACACGCCCGTTTAGAAACCGAAATGACTGCGTAGTTTATACTGCAGAGCCGAATTAAGAAATACGAGATTACCGAAAACATTGACGCGAGAGTGCCACGTCAAGTCGGAAAAACCAGGTCAAGCATTCGAAATTTCAAACCACCAGTGGCTTAGCCTTTGCTGCGTTTTTCTGCAATTTCTCGCAGCTTTTCTGTGAGCTTAACTGCTTGGCCTAATATATGTTCTTTTAGATGATCTTTGATAGAGACATCTTTTCGCTCGTAAAGGCTTAGTAATTCTAGATGTTCAATCACAACTGCTTCTTTAGTTTGGCCAAAGCTGTACTGCAGTCTAACGTAGCGCTCTATCTGTGAGTAGAGCTTTCTCAAATGTTCTATCGTGAATGCTTTACCCGATGGCTTATACAGTGCCTGATGGAACTCCCAGTTAATATCTGGGAGCTGGGCGGGATCCTCAACTAATCCTATGCTTTGAGCGAGTTTCCTCGCCTCCTCGATATCTTCTACGGTGGCGGCATTCATCCCTAGTTCCACAAGCCAAATCTCAATTTGAGCTCTCAACTGGAAAATTTCTAGTACCTCACCTGGCGAAAGTCCAGCCACCACTGCACCACGGTGAAATTGTTGTGTCACAAATCCCTCCGCTTCTAATTGGTGAAGGGCCTCTCTTACGGGAACTTTGCTAATCCCAAATTCTGCAGCAAGCTGCTCCTGTCTCAGTTGAACCCCCTCTGGAATCTCCCCAGAAAGGATTCTTTTTCTGATATCATCCGCCACTTGCACAGCCATAGTCTGTCTCTTGACACTTACTGGTGCGATAGGGGGGCGAGAAAATCGGGGCGTCGTATCGTTTGTCGAGGTCATGTCTAATCCGTTTCGTTTCCATCCACCTACACCACCGACCGAACATCCGCCAGCCCCAGCGCAAAGATAAAGTATCTTTAATCTTGCGCGGTCAAGCCGTCCGATTTAATATGAGGCGTCTCACAATATGATTTCCGTTCAAAGTGGCATTGAGTATGACTCCTTTATCCAGTCAAGAGCAGGTAGGTGAAGATGGGGTTCCTGAAAGCTGTCGCCCTAATATATTAGACGTTGGGTCTTATGAAAGAGATTGTATGACCGCGATTGAGCTCGCAAGTCAAATTGGTGCCACTTTTCATAATGAGGTCAAGTGTGAGGTCAAGGGGATCTCTGTGGCCTGTAAATTGATGATTGATCATGATCCGCTTCCAATTTGCAGAGCATTGAAAGAGGCTGGAATCGAGAGCGTCGTTAAAGGGAAAGATACTATCGTTTTTATCGTAAATCCGATGTTCGTTTGTAGTGCAGAAGAGTGCGCGCTGGCTCTCCACTACACGGTAAAACGTTTAAAAGGGTTGCTTTGGATAAAGGCACATTAACTTACTAATGGGCGCTCTTCGATCTTCATGCAGATCAAAGCTGGTGGTTGCTATTGAAAAGCGCGCTGTAGTTAAAAGCATGTAAGCGACGAGCTGGGGCGTTCATGCCGTGGAGTTCCACGGCATGAGGGCACTGATTTCGTTGCTGGGCTATCCATTTGCGAGGCCCTCAAGTGCCTGCGTCAGCCAGGCTTGCGGATCGACTTCATTATGTCGCGTGCGGCATAAATGCAGAGCACTTTTAGCGTGGCGCGGCGGGTATCGGCGTTGACGAGGGCGCCGAGACCGACGGCGACGGTGAGCTAAAAACGTGTTGGGCTAAGTCGCGGGCGCGTCGGGATTTTTGAATATTGAATGGTGCCGATCAAAGGAAAAGGCGTCGCAAAACGGTGTTGACAAAGCAGCTGCGGGGCGCGAGGGGCGAAAGCAGCGGAGGTTCCTGTTTTGAATGAGTTTACCATTGACTCGTAAGCGCGACTTTCGATGCGCATTGACGGCTACGGCACTGAACCGCCCTCACATCGGCAACAATATGCAGCTCTATTAGCCCGCAGAGTTTTTGGAGAAGTCGAACGGTAGCAGGTCGACGACGTCGGCCGCTTCGTCGCGCTGCGGCAGCTCAGTTAGCACATGGCGCAGCCAGGTGTGTGGGTCGATCCCACAGGCGCGGCAAGTGAGCATCAGACTGTAGATCACAGCGCTGGCCTTGGCTCCGTCAGCGGTGTCGCTGAATAGCCACGATTTTCTCCCGGTCGCAAAAACTCTGATGTCGCGTTCCAGAATGTTGTTATCGATCGGCATCCTGCCGTCGCGGGTGTAGCGCGTCAGATAATCCCATTGATTTAAGTTGTAGGACACGGCGTCGCCGAGCTTTGTATCCGGCACGACCTTCGGCGCGATGTTGTCGAGCCACACCGTCAGAGCATTCAGAACAGGCAAGCTGTGATGTTGCCGGAAGCGGTAAATGCAGTCGGCCTGTGTTTCACCGGGGTCGGGCTTTATCTCTCGCGCCTGCCTTTCGATCCGATAAAGCTGCTCGAAGAGCCGGAGCGCCTGTTCCGGCGGGCCGCCTCCATTTTTCCTTGTTTTGAGGGCCTCGACAAAGCGCCGCCGGGAATGGGCCATGCATCCGACATGGGTGGCACCAACCAGAGTGCGCCAGGCTGTGTAGCCATCAGTCATGAGTATGCCGCGGTATTTGCCAAGGAAGGTCTGTGGGTGAATCTGACCGCGGCCCGGCTGGTAGTCGAGAAGCACGATCGACTCGTCACTATCCTCGCCGCTGCGGTAGGCCCACATGTACGATGTGCTGGTGGCTTCCTTGTCCTTTTCCTTGAGGACCTGCACGGTCGTCTCATCACCGTGAATGAGATACTGTGACCTGAGCCGCAATCTCAGCGCATCATAGATGCGATGAAGATGCTTCTCGCTCGAACCGATGACCCAGTGCGCGAGACCGCCGCGGCTGATCGGAACGCCGGCCCTTGAATGTCTGCGCCACGCGGTAGAGCGGTGTGCCATCGACATATTTGTGGACGAGCGCGAAGGCCAGCGTCGAGGCCGTTGCGATGCTGCCCGGCAGGGGCTGCTTCGGCATAGGACCCGGCTGTGGCAGATACGTGGCCAACAGAACTGCGCTTTCTCCAACCGCTTTGCATAGAGGCAAACCCCGGAACCATCCCACCACACTATCTTGATCCGGTCCGCGCGCTTAGCCCGGAAGACATAGGGCGCCCCGTTGAACGGGTCACTGCTGGCATCGCGCACCAGCGACAGCAAACTGTCCGGCCCCTTGCGGAAGTCGATGGGATGACTCGCAAGAAAGACCTTCACGCCTAACGGGATCATGCCGATCGCACCGCCCGGATCACTCGCAGCAGGTGTGCTTCATCGATATCAGCGCCAGCTCGGACAACGATGTCGCCGATAACAAGCTCAATCACTGCTCTCGCGCCAACTGGCCCAGCTTCTACTTGAACAGCCGGATCCTGCGAAAGCGATCGTTGTCGGGCAAGCGTATCGCGGCGCCAGCCAAATAGTTGGGAAGGATGCATGCCGATGCGATGCGCAATCGCTGACACGCTTGCACCGGGCTCCATCGCCTCAGCCACAGCCCGCTCCTTGAATTCATCGGACCAGCGCCGCCGAAATTGCCGCGGCGCGCCCTCAATCCGTTCCGCAACGGCCTCGATCATATGGAAGTTTCTAGTTCCAGAGCTAGGCGCAGACATAGAAGCTAAAAGTTGGTGAATCGTCTGTCCGCAATACAGGGGCCAACGCTACCGACGCCAGATGGGGTCTGCTTGCCGCTTACATCCCAGACATCCGCCTTGCGCCATCGCAGGAATTGGTTGTAGCAAGTGGGTATAAGTACCATATCGATCCGAAAAGTCTGCCCAGGGCGAGCCTATCCGGAACCGCCACAAGATGCCGTTGATCACCCGCCTGTCGTCTACGCGGGGCACGCTGCGCGGCTTATTCCGCAACAAGGATTGAATAAGAACCCATTCGACGTCGGTGAGATCAAGCCGGCGACGGGTCATCAGAGGCCTCCAAATCAAGGCCTCAGTAAATCAAAATCAAACCGATTTGCAAACCCGGTTTATAAGTGCGCGGCGTAAAACCAGGCGGCGGCCATGCCTCGGTCTGGCGGCCCTAAATCGACGTTAATCAACTCCTGAGCGGCGACCAAACCGAGCATGCGCCAACATTCAGATCGGGTCACCTCGCGACCTAAAATGTCTTGATGATGGCTTCCCGGCTGAGTGTAAAAACGGGCAGATCCGCTAAGTTTCCTCAGGAATTTGAACCCTGCCAACGTGCCTACAGTTTTGGGCGGGGAGTTCTTAGCTTGCGGAAGATCTGACTCGTTCTAAAACATCATCCAGTGCGGTATTGAGAGCACCAAGGCCGTTATTGCCGGAAAACACATGAAATAGTTGCTCGTTCAGGCCACCAGGTGTCGAGTGGCCTTCGCGCAGTGCGTCGAATGAAATGTTAGAATCCTTGTATGCGGTTTCGCCTAGGCGAAGGAAGAGGCTTGCGACGTACCGCCTAGCATCAGGATAAGGAACTCCTTTACTTACTAACCATTGAGCGCCATTTTCAAGTACGCCGAAGTAAGTCCCCATGTGGGCACTGGTCACGGCGATGGCGTCAAATCGATCTAAAGAATCGACTTGAATCACATCCCCAAGGCCCGAAAATAGCTTATAGGCTGTCGCATCCTGCGGGAAAATGGCCGTCAAGCCTGTCTTGTTCGCGACAAAAGGCAGTGGAATAGCTCGCACGATGTCAACTTTTTCAAGTATCCAACTCTGCAATTTCTCGTGTGTCACGGTCGCAATTAGACTAATAAGTTTCATCCCCTGCCGAAAAGTTAGACCCGTTACTACTTCCTCAGCGATTTGAGGTATGACGGACAAAATAACTAGATCCGCGTCATCAATGATCGTTTGGTTGTCCTGCTCGACTCGGACCTCACCATAAGTTTTTGCTAGCCTTGCGCTTACTTCGCTGTTGCGATGGGAAATTATGATCTCATGGGCTGAACCTTCGCCCTTCATTAATCCTGTAACGATTGCCTCAGTTATGACGCCTGAGCCTACAAATCCAATTTTCATCGAGCAAACCTCCTTAAACCTGTGGAACAACGATTTGACCATTGCGTACCATTAAAAGATCCGTTATCCAAGATATGTTATTACTTTAGGAGGGAAATGTGCCCAACTTTGAGATCGAACTTTATAGCGACACTAAGACGATGCCTTCGCAGGCTATGCGCCAGGCGATTGCGGAGGCTGAGGTTGGAGACGAGCAGCATCATGAATGCCCAACGGTTACCCGCTTGATTGAGCGAGTTTCCAGTATGCTCGGTCACGAAAGTGCGATGTTCGTACCGTCCGGTACCATGGCTAACGAACTGGCGTTGCTTCTTCACTGCCAGCCGGGCGACGAGGTATATGGTCACGAGCAATGCCACCTTTTTAATTCTGAAGGTGGAGCCCCTGCTGCCTTAGCGGGCGCCTCTCTGAAGCCCCTTCCGGGCGTACGTGGAGTAATATCTGCGGATACTTTAAGAGCGGCCGTTCGTAGGCCGAGTAAATACGCTCCTCGTAGTCGTCTACTGAGCATTGAGCAGACGTCGAATGACGCCGGTGGAACAGTGTGGACGGTCGACGAACTCAAGTCGGTAACCGAAGAGGCCCGTTCACATGGGTTGAAGGTTCACTTGGATGGAGCGAGACTGATGAATGCGTCTGTTGCAAGTAGTAAAAAGCCGGCGGAATTCTCAAGCATGTTTGACAGTGTGTACCTCGACTTCACCAAGGGACTAGGTTGCCCGTTTGGGGCTATGCTCGTAGGTCCACAGGAGTTTATCGATCGCGCGTGGTTCTGGAAACAGAGACTTGGAGGGTCGATGCGTCAATCCGGTCTAATGGCCGCTGCGTGTCTATGGGCTCTGGACAATAATATTGAACGGCTCAGTGAGGATCATGACAACGCGAAATACTTGGCCGCTGGTTTGTCGAAAATCGATGGCATTATGGTAGAGCCTGTCGAGACGAATATGGTATTTTTCGATATCGCAGCACTTAATACAACGCCCGAGGCTTTCATCAATCGTATGAAAGAAAGAGGGACACGCGCCGGAATCCACGGGCACACAAGGCTTCGGTTTGTGACGCACTTGAGTGTTAATAGGGCTCAAATCGACAAAGCTATCGGCATAGTGTCGGAACTCGCCCGCGAGGCTAACCGCTAATAGGCCGCAGCCGCGAAAGTATTGGCTCGAGCGGCTGCTTACCCTGCTTTGACAACAGGGAGTAATCCTAAACAGACAATCGGCTGCACGCATCGCGTGACCGTCGGGTTGTGCTTTGTTGTTCAACGAATGACCATCTCATACCGCGAATTGACGGATGATAAGCGCTGGAGCTTCTTAAATGGATCTTAACCCAGTAGACACAGCAGCCCAGTGTCCTGTCGCCCACAGCGGCCATCTGCCCACTAGGCCGAGGGGAAGCAGCTATTGGTGGCCGAACCACTTGAACGTCAACGTTCTGCATCAGAAGACTGGCCTTGCTGATCCTATGGGCAAAGAGTTCGATTACGTCGAGGCATTCGGCAAACTCGATCTAGTTGCCCTCAAGGCGGACCTTCATGCCCTGATGACAGACAGTCAGGATTGGTGGCCGGCAGACTTTGGTCATTATGGCGGCCTATTCATCCGTCTGGCCTGGCATAGCGCCGGCACCTACCGCACGACCGATGGGCGGGGCGGCGCCGGCAGCGGCCAGCAGCGTTTTGCGCCGCTAAACAGCTGGCCTGACAACGCTAATCTTGACAAGGCCCGCCGACTTCTCTGGCCGGTCAAACAGAAATACGGCAACAACATTTCCTGGGCCGATCTTTTCATCCTCGTCGGCAATGTCGCCCTAGAATCCATGGGCTTCAAGACCTTCGGCTTTGCCGGCGGGCGCGTGGACGTCTGGGAGCCGGAAGAACTTTTCTGGGGACCAGAAGGCACCTGGCTGGGCGACGAACGCTATAGTGGTGAACGGGAGCTGGCCGAGCCGCTTGGCGCGGTGCAGATGGGTCTCATCTACGTCAATCCAGAAGGCCCGAACGGCAATGCCGATCCGCTCGCCTCGGCTCGTGATATTCGTCAGACTTTTGCGCGCATGGCAATGAACGATGAAGAAACCGTGGCCTTGATCGCCGGCGGCCATACGTTCGGCAAAACCCATGGCGCTGGCGATCCCTCGTTCATCGGAGCCGAGCCGGAAGGTGGGGCGATCGAAGACCAGGGGCTTGGCTGGAAAAGCAAGTTTGGCACCGGCTTTGGTTCGGACGCCATTACTGGTGGGCCGGAGGTCATCTGGTCACAGACTCCAACGCAGTGGAGCAACTACTTCTTTGAAAACCTTTTCGCTTTCGAATGGGAATTAACCCACAGCCCTGCCGGCACGAAGCAGTGGCAGGCGAAAAATACCGAGCCGTCGGTTCCGGATCCCTTCGATCCATCTAAGAAGCGCCTTCCCGCCATGCTAACCAGCGATCTCGCGTTGCGTTTCGATCCGGCTTACGAAAAGATCTCGCGCCGCTTCCTAGAAAAACCCGATCAGTTCGCCGATGCTTTTGCTCGCGCCTGGTTCAAGCTTACCCATCGTGACATGGGGCCGAAGGCCCGCTACCTCGGTCCGGAAGTTCCCTCGGAAGACCTGATCTGGCAGGATGTCGTTCCCGCCGTTGTTCATGCTCTGGTCGATGATCGGGATATCGCCGATCTTAAGACCAAGGTTCTCGCCAGCGGCCTATCGGTGCAAGAACTTGTCTCCACGGCCTGGGCTTCTGCGTCGACCTTCCGCGGCTCTGACAAGCGCGGCGGTGCAAACGGTGCGCGTATTCGGCTTGAACCGCAGAAGGACTGGGAAGTCAACCAGCCGGCACAACTTGCAAAGGTTCTCGGCATTCTTGAAAGCATCCAGGCCGACTTCAACGCTTTCCAGACAGACGGCAAAAAGCTCTCGCTGGCCGACCTGATCGTCTTGGCCGGGGCTGCCGGGATCGAGAAGGCGGCAAAGGTCGGCGGCCAAGATATCGTCGTGCCCTTTACGCCGGGTCGTACCGATGCCTCGCAGGCGCAGACCGATGTAGAGTCCTTCTCCCCGCTCAACCCGCGCGCCGATGGATTCCGCAATTATATTAGTGGCCGGCAGTATATGAAGCCGGAGGAAGCTCTGGTGGACCGCGCGCAGCTTCTCACGCTAACCGCGCCGGAAATGACGGTGCTGATCGGCGGCCTGCGGGTGCTAAACACGGGAAACCCTGAGCATGGCGTACTGACCTCCCGACCAGAGACGTTGACGAACGATTTTTTCGTCAATCTGCTCGACATGTGCACGCAGTGGACATCCGTAGTGGGTAAGGCAGGCGTCTATGAGGGGCGTGACCGCAAAACGAACCAGATAAAATGGACGGGCACAACCGTCGATCTGATTTTCGGCTCGCACTCGCAGCTTCGCGCCCTCGCGGAAGTCTACGCCCAGTCAGACGCCAATCATAAGTTCGTCAAGGACTTCGTCGCCGCCTGGAACAAAGTTATGAACGCCGATCGTTTCGAATTGAGGTGGTAATCCCCCGTTTTTACGGGGCTAGTCAGTAGAATTCACGCGGCCTCCTACGCGTCTTCGATGTTTTCAAGGATGTATTAGTCGTGCCATTCATGTCGGACGGAGGGGGTGTAGCGCTCGACATAGACATTCTGTTGCGGCTAACCGGGCTGGATGTGGCTCAAGGCGGCTCCTTGCGTTTCGGCCCATCCCATAAATTTTCCAATGACATATTCAGGTCCATTATCCACACGAATGGCGACCGGTTTGCCGCGCCACTCGATGATCTGGTTCAGGCTGCGGATGACGCGTTCAGCAGGCAGCGAAAAATCCACCTCGATGCCCAACACCTCGCAGTTGAAGTCGTCCAAGACATTCAACAGCCGGAATTGCCGTCAGTCTTCCAATCGATCCGACATGAAATCCATGGATCGTCTAATCGTTCAAGTCAATTTCCAAGTCTTCTTCGTCGCTGTGCAGCCAATGCGTTGTCCTCTTCGAGGTGAGGTGTTCAAAAACTGCCTCATAGTGGCACCATGCTTGAAAATCTCCCGATGTGATTCAGGCTGCAGCTGGTCTTGGTGCGTGCAGCAAAGCGAGTCGCGAGATAACCTTGGCCAGACCCAAGACGTGCCTGGCGTTCTTTGTTCAAGTTTGTCAGTTTATCCTGCAAAGCTCAGATTCCCAAACCTCGCGTTGGTCCTCATCGTCAGCACCATCACCGCCAGCTTGCGTGCCAATGCAACGCGTGCCTTCCAGCTTCCGCTTCAAGCGCTCAGGCGCAAGCCCCATTGCTTCAATGCAATTGAAGGAGACGCGCGATACAAGATCACCGTCGCCACTTCAAACTCAAGTTTTCTGGGTAATCGATCTCTGGCAAAACTCGGTTACAGGGACACCCCCTTCCGCCTGGAAGGATGGCAAGGATTTGTGGTTCGCTAAATCTGCGCGTCTTGATCAAAATCTTCCCCGATCATTAAGCCCGAGAAAACTCTACTTTTAAGCCGTTAATTTGCGGGGGATTATCAGATGACGTCATATGCGATGGTCGAGTTTGAAGCGTGGAAATCGTACCTCTTTCTAATTTTTCTCTTGATGGCCCGGAGGGACCGAGCAATCATCGGAGCGCAGATAGAATGTGACATTGCACAGATTGCCAGGCCTAGAATTCTGGGTTACAAGAGCGGTGTTCAAGGATTATGCAGGAGAGATGGCGACCTAGCGCCACGCCGAAGGAGAAACCCCCCAGGAAACTCTCAGGCATCAGGGACTGCATAGTTGAACAATCTGGAGAGAGGCGCTGGTGCGCCCACCGAAGGGGACCTTGTTATTCGAGGAGAATCTCTCAGGTAAAAAGACAGATTGGGGGCTGATGGGCTAGCGGAGCCCAGGCACCAACTGTTGGAGGGCGAAGTGCCCCATATTGCAATACTCGGCGCTGGAATAACCGGCGTCACGACGGCCTATGCTCTTTCAAAGAGAGGCTATGAAGTCACCGTAATCGAACGTAATCGGTATTCAGCGATGGAAACATCGTTCGCGAACGGTGGGCAGTTGTCTGCAAGCAACGCTGAGGTCTGGAACCATTGGTCCACTGTGGCAAAGGGTTTAAAGTGGATGCTCACAAGCGATGCTCCGCTTCTCGTCAACCCGTCTCCTAGCTGGCACAAATACTCATGGATGGGCGAATTCCTCAAGAGCATCGCAAATTATCGTATCAACACGATTGAGACGACAAGGCTGGCGATCGCAGCTCGAGATCATCTATTCAAGATCGCTGATGCAGAGGGAATCCATTTTGATCACGAAAAAAGAGGCATTCTTCATGTGTATTACGACAGGGATAGTTTTTTAAATGCCTCTAAGGCCAGCAGACTTTTACAGCAAGGGGGACTGGAGAGACACGCTGTTACCCCAGCTGAAATCAAGTCTATCGAACCGACTCTTGCAGGAGATTTTTTCGGTGGGTTTTTTACACCGTCGGATTCAACTGGAGACATTCATAAATTTACCCGAGGACTTGCTGCCGCCTGTGAGAGCAACGGCGTAAATTTCCTTTTCGACGCCGACGTACAGCGTGTGGACGCTGGTAACCACGTTAAATTGACTTGGAAGTCGTCTGCGGGTCTGTCGGCACACACACAAGTTCTCAAGGCCGATTCCGTGGTTATTTGTGCTGGCGTCGGAAGTCGGCATTTCGCGGCGATGGTAGGGGATCGAGTCAACGTGTACCCTGTCAAGGGCTATTCCATCACTGTAAATTTAGAGGACCAACAAAGTCGGTCAGGCGCACCATGGGTTAGCCTATTGGACGATAAGGCCAAGATCGTTACGAGCCGACTTGGCGAGGACCGTTTCCGCGTCGCGGGAACGGCGGAATTCAATGGTTTTAATCGGGATATCGTCCAAGATCGCATTAGACCGCTTGTCGATTGGGTTCGCGCCCGTTTCCCAACGGTGTCGACATCGCAGATCGTGCCATGGGCAGGTCTCCGACCTATGATGCCGGATATGATGCCTCGTGTACGACCAGGGAGCCGACCTAGCGTCTTCTACAATACCGGTCATGGACATCTTGGTTGGACGCTTTCGGCAGCAACCGCCGAAATTACCGCCGCCATGGTATCACGTCGCATGTAATCGCTGCGCTCGGACGGTGCCCCCCTATGAATTGGCACTGTCCGATTGTCAGCGCGTGGCAGTGACGTTAATCAACTTTTATCTCTCGTTTTCGACCTCTACGCTGATTCATTCGCGGGGTTTGACCATTCGTGTCTCGCGCGACGGATGTGGGCTTCCATCAAATCGGCAGCCTGAGTAGATTGGCGGTTGCCGATCAATTTCACAAGCTCAATATGCTCCCGCGCGCTTTCCAGGAGAAACGCGCGTTTGCTGCTCGATTGTAGCCCGTAAGGGCGTGACCGCGACCGCAGTACCCGTACTATTTCGACTATCTGGTCGTTACCAGAAATTGACAGTAGATAGAGGTGAAATCGTATGTCGGCCATTACGTGTGACATGAGATCGCTGTGCTGAGCCGATTCTAGCGATGCTTCGGCAAAGGAGGAGGCAGCAGCTCGCTGCTCTCCCGTAAAACCCGTCTTGGCCAAGTTCCGGATTGTCGGGACTTCCAGCAATAGCCTGACGTCCATCATCTGTTGCAGTTCTTTGACTGATGGCTGCGCGACGCGAAACCCCTTGTTCCGGACCGCCTCGATTATACCCTCCTTTGCAAGATCAATCATGGCTTCCCGTACAGGTGTCGCCGACACGCCGAAGCGGGCCGCAAGCATTGGCGCTGAGTAAATCTCACCCATCTTCATGTCACCGGCTAATACCGCCGCTCGCAAGGTATGAGTAATCTGATCTCGGCGGTTGGATGTATCGATCGGTGAGATCGATAGCTCGAAAGCACGGGTCGTCATTCAGATTTTCCTGTCGTTCCGTTGAGAGCGGTCGACAATCGGCCCCTCACTCCACAATCAGGGCAATAACATTTTACTGAATAATCTCCAATGTTCAGTCTTCAAACTCACGCAGGTTGGTCACATTGTGATCTTGACAGCACCGAAGTTCACGAGATATGTGTAATGTAACATTGTACAGTAGCGGGCACATCGAGTGTGACGACTCACGGCCATCGCTACCCGCAATCCGACAGCAATAATTTTGGAGAATAAAATGGATCGAGATAGCGTCAATTGGTCTGGCTACTGGCCAGCTGCCCCTACCACGTTTGCGGAGGATGGATCGTTTGATCCAGGATTGATGCGCGAACTTATCAACGTTTATGTTGAAGCTGGTGTCGGCGGAACTCTGATCAACGGGAGCGCAGGCGAGTGGTGGTCACTCTCTTTCGAAGAACGTTGTGAAGTCGCCAAGGTTGCGTGCGAAGCGGCTGCTGGGCGTATTCCGGTCGTCGTGGGATGCACCGCGTTCACTTCAAGGGAAGTGATAGCTCTCGCAAAGCGAGCCGCCGACGTCGGTGCGGATGGCGTACTTACTACGCCTCCCCCTTACGTACATCCTACACAGGACGAAATCTACAATTTCTACAAGGAAGTGGACGCGGGCGTGGACCTGCCGATCCTTGTGTATAATTGGCCACGCGGCACCGCAGTTGAAATCGAGCTGGAGACAGCTGAAAAAATTGCCGATCTCGACAAAGTCGTGGGCATGAAGAACAGCACGGGAAACTCTGCCCTCGTTCTCGACTACATCGAGGCGCTCTCGAAGAAAGTGGTTATTTTCGCCAGTCTCATTAATCGCCGTGGCCTCGCAATAATGAAAGAGCTGGGCGGCGATGGTTATATTGACGGCGGCGGCATAGGCGCACCATTCGCGGTTCCCTTTTTCAAAGCCGTAAAAGACGAGCGATGGGAAGACGCCAAGCAGCATGCGGACAAATGGTGGCAACTCACGAGTGGTCTGGTCGATTCCGGTTTTAACGGTCATTATGGCTCGCCTAGCTCCCAACTAAAAGCTGCGATGAAAATGCTCGGGCAGCCTGGCGGGCATGTTCGGGCGCCGCTTCTTCCAATTCAAGACCCTGTGAAGCTCAAGAAGATCGAAGCTCTTCTCCGTCAGGTTGGGCTTTTGAAATAATGCCATTAACGCGAATGCGGTGACCGGTGCATACCATCACCGCATTCGAGTGGCATGTCGCCCATAAAATGAAGCGGCTCTAAACAAGCTGCGAGAATAATTCCCGATTGACGGAGTGAGGCAAAATGTCTGAATTCATCCTGATGCTGACGCGCAACGACGTGACCGTGAAAGAAGCGCGCCGTCTGCTCGACGAGGTTTTACTTACGCCAACAAGGCATATCGGCTTTAAAGACGTCGGACTCCCGTTTGATCAAATGCTTGAGCTGGCCCAGACGATCAAAGCAAATGGACGTAATACCCACCTAGAGGTAGTCTCTCTGACCGAAGAGGACGAACTCAAATCAGCTAGGATCGGTCTAGACCTCGGCGTCGATTACCTTATCGGAGGCTCTCGCTGGGAAAAGGTATCTAAGCTCCTGGTTGGCAGTGAAACAAAGTACTTTCCGTATGTCGGTGACATTATAGGGCATCCCGCACGACTAGGCGGTGACGCGCGGCGTCTTGTAGCCGAAGCGGAAGCGATGGGCGACGTCGTCGATGGCATCAATCTTCTTTCGTTCCGCCATGTTGAGCTTGACGGCTTGGACCTTCTCCGCGACTTCGTTGCAAAAGTCGAGAAGCCGGTCATCTGCGCCGGTTCTATAGATTCGCTGAAACGAATTACTGACGTCACTTCAGCCGGCGCTTGGGGATTTACGGTAGGCAAAGCTGCTTTGGACGGCGCGTTCAACTCTGATCCGAGCCTCGTCACGCAGCTCGAAGCTATCTTAGCTGCGTCCACCTGATCGTAGTACGACCTCAATTCAATGGAGAAGAAACTTGGCGCAAATCGCAAAAATTGTCCGCGCAAGTGATGCACGGATGTTTATGGATGGACCGGAGATCTGCCGGGACTATCTCCGCACTGAGACGATGTGGTTCGGATCATCGACCCTTGGTCCGGGCCTGACTGGCGGCCTTGACACCGGCCATCCGGATTCATGGGAAGTGTTTTACTGTGCTCACGGGCATGGCGTGATCAGTGACGGTAGCCGTTCCTACGAGCTTTTTACGGGCGATTCCTTGATCATCCCTCCTGCGCTTCCACACACCATTTACAACGCTGGTAGCGATACGTTGACGATCGTTTGGGCCGGTGCACCGGGAGAACTCGTACCTGGAGCAGGAATTCATGCCCGACCAACTGCGTAAGCTTATTCTTGGCATAGATCTTGGTACCACTGCGCTAAAATGTGCTCTTTACGATATCAAAGGCTCGTTGGTGGCTGAAGCGAGTGTCGAATATACTCTCCTCACTCCGCATCCAAACTGGGTCGAAGTTGACGTCGAAACTTACTGGTCAGCCCTTAGATCTGCCCTCCAGTCATTATGGCTGAACCCAGCAGTCGACCGAAACGCGGTGGTAAGCGCGGCAATTTCCGCGCAGGGAGAGACTTTAGTGCCTGTCGATAGTGCCGGGAACGCGCTTCGCAACGCGATCGTGTGGCTCGACAACCGTGCTGAGGCAGAGGGCGCGGAACTACAGGCTAAGTTCGGCAATGTCGTTTACCGCCGAACAGGTCAACCGACCCTGATGGCAACTTGGCCGGCCTCTAAACTATTGTGGCTTACACGCCATGAACCCGAAGTTGCAGCTCGCACGTTAAAGTATCTTCTTATCGAAGACTGGCTTTTGTGGCGGCTGACCGGAGAATTCGTTACGGAGTGCTCTCTTGTAACCTCGACCTGTTATTGGGACCCTTCCACGAAGCAATGGTGGCAGGAGATGCTCGACACGATCGGCGTAACTACGAACCAACTCCCGCTTGTCCTTGAGCCGGGAACGCCGGTCGGAACGATACGCACTTTGGCTGCCCAAGACCTCGGGCTTCCGACGACGGTAACGATCTGCACCGGTGCGTTGGATCAGGCCTGTGGAGCTATCGGCGCCGGAAACATCCTGCCCGGACACTTCAGTGAAAACACAGGTGCAGCCGTGGCGCTTTGCGCCACGGTACCGCGTATGATGTTTGATCCTTCAGGCTCACTGCCCTGTCATTACCATGGTCTAGCCGATACCTACATGATGCACACCTTCACGAGTGGGGGCATCGTTCTTAAATGGTTTCGCGATCAGTTCTGCGAGCTTCAAGTTGAACAGGCATCACATGGTGGCGTTGGAGCCTATGAAGCAATGGGTCAACTTGCAGAGGCGACGCCGCCAGGCGCTGAAGGTTTGTTGATGTTACCCCATCTCCAAGGTGCGATGGCACCGGAGAATAACAGCGCCGCTAGTGGCGCATTCATGGGGATCACACTAAAACACGAGAAAGGGCACTTCATACGCGCGATCATGGAATCGGTTGCCTTCATCGTCCGCCGCAACGTGGATGTAATTGAGCCTCTTGGTATTCAAATCGAACGCGTCAGGGCGCTTGGCGGCGGAGCAAACAGTGCGGTTTGGAAACAGATCGAAGCGGATGTTTTGGGACGTCCCGTCGTCACAATGAAACATGGGGATGCCGGTGCACTTGGAGCGGCAATTCTGGGAGGGGTCGGCACGGGAATATGGAAAAATGCTGAAGAGGCTATCGACCATGTCGTTGAAGAAAAACGCATTTTCGAGCCTAATACCGCGCTAAAAGGTCTGTATGACGACCGTTACGGCACATATATGGCAACCTATAATGCGCTTCTGCCTCACTACGGCGAGCTCGGTGCGAGGCGATAATAGTCTGATCTAGGGTTAAAAATCGCGAGCGAGATACGCTGGTGTTTTTCGCGGTGTTTGTACTGAAAGATCAGTCTGAGAACACGAACTTAGCCTGCTGCAGGCATTCACCCGTGTCAAACTTTACAACTTCGGAGGACATGAACATGTTAAACAAATTTCTGATTCTCGGCGCGTTGGCATCTCTTTTTTGCACCACAACTGCCCAAGCCGACAAGCTAGATGACATAGTTAGCAATGGAAAAATCAGATGCGCTGTTATGCTCGATTTTCCGCCGATGGGTTCGCGCGACAGTGGTAACAACCCAGTCGGCTTTGATGTCGATTATTGTAAAGATCTTGCGAAGGCGTTGAGTGTTGAAGCGGAGATTGTTGAGACCCAATCGCCCGACCGCATTCCCGCGCTGATGTCCGACAGGGCTGACGTTATCATAGGAAGCACTTCAGACACGCTTGAGCGTGCAAAAACCGTTGGCTTCAGTGTTCCTTATTTCGCTTTCGAGTTCGTTCTCCTAACGAAAAAGGGAAGCGATATCAAATCTTGGCAGGATGCAAAGGGGCATGCAATTGGAGCCAACAGTGGCACCTACGAGGCAATTCAGGCCGAGAAAGACGTGAAATTCTGGGGTTCTGGCTCGTTTAGAGGCTATCAGACACAGAATGATACACTTCTGGCTGTCAACCAAGGGCATATCGATGCGTCAATCTCTACATCGACCGTCGTGGCCACGACGATAGCGTCAGGTCGATATCCCAATCTTCAAATGGGACCGAAAGTCCCCTATCCGATTGATTATGTGGCTCTCGCAGCGCCACGCGAAGAGTATGGGCTAATCAACTATCTCAATCTCTTCATCAACCAGCAGGTTCGAACGGGCCGATACGCTGAACTTTACAAAAAGTATTTCAATTCAGAGCCGGTGCCGCTTACGGTCGGTGATGTCTATCGCTGACCATGTTGAACCGATCTTAAGACTGTAAAATCTGGCGCGAATCCACTGAGGTCGGAGGAGGCATTGTGTTCGAGTTTAAATACAAGTTCCATTGGCGTCAGGTATTCAATAATTTTCCAGCGATGCTAGACGGAGCTTTTGTGAGCTTTTACACGGCGCTCCTATCGATCATTCTAGGAATTATTATCGCACTTACTTTGCTCGCCATGCGACGGTCGTCCAATATTGGCTTTAGATCCGTTGCGATCTGTTGGGTTTCCGTTGCCCGCAATACCCCATCGCTTCTTCAGATCTACTTTCTTTATTTCGGCTTGGGTGAATTTGGCATTACAATCAGTTCCTGGGCCGCTCTGTTGGCTGGCATTACATTTAACAATGCAGGCTATCTCGCCGAGAATCTCAGGGGCGGTCTCAACGCTGTCCCTGAAACACAGACACGAGCTGCCAGATCGCTTGGGTTAACAGCGTTCCAAAGCTACGTTTGGGTAGTCGTGCCGCAACTAATGCGCATTGTCTATTACCCCGTCACAAATCAAATGATTTGGGCTTTGCTCATGACGTCCTTGGGCGTTGTTGTCGGGTTGAGCACAGACTTGATGGGAGTGACGAAGGCGTTGACGGATGTAAGTTACCGCACATTCGAGTACTTCTGTGTAGCTGCCATCCTGTATTATCTCATTGCAAAACTGACGTTCGGCATTGCACGGATCGCGGCATGGAAGTTGTTTGATTATTAGGATGTCAGAATGGCTTACATGGGTTTGACGTCAAGCGATTTGGGTTTTCTAATCCAAGGAGCCTGGGTGACCGTCCAGCTGACTTTTGTCGCCATGGCGATTGGGACCGTCCTCGGGACTGTATTTGGTCTGATTAGGGCAGCTTACCCGCGCCGTTCGATTCCACTGGCGTTTGTCCTCGATTTTTTCCGAAGTGTACCGCTCCTAATCCAATTCGTGCTTTTGAATTCAGCTAAAAGTATGATTGGCTTGAAGATAACTACGTTCAGCGTGGCTTATATCGTACTTGGCATATACGCCGCGGCTCTTTTCACAGAGGTCGTCCGATCCGGTGTCTTGGCGGTTCCTAGAGGCTTAAGAATAGCTGCCCGCTCGCTCGGGATGAACTCGAGGCAGGACCTTCGATATATTACACTGCCTATTGCAGCGCAGATCGCCTTTCCAGGATGGCTCAATCTCGCGCTCGGTCTCATGAAGGATTCTGCGCTTGTTACCTGGATTGGAATTATCGAGCTGCTTCGGACTGCACAACAAATCAACACGCGGATTAACGAACCTTTGCTCGTGTTCTTTATTGCCGGCCTCTTCTATTACGTCCTGAGTTTCGGTGTCTCAATCGTTGGACAACAAGTCGAGAGAAAGTTGGCACATGATCGAAATTGAAAACGTTCACAAATCGTTTGGCGACTTGGAAGTCGTTAAGGGTGTTTCGATGACTGTGAAGAAAGGTGAGGTCGTTTCGGTCATAGGAGGCTCTGGCTCTGGGAAGTCGACGCTTCTGATGTGTATTAACGGTCTTGAGAATATCCAAAAAGGAAGTATCAGGGTTGATGGAGTTCAGGTGCACTCCCCTAGTACCGACCTCGACCTCCTTCGCCGCAAGATAGGGATCGTTTTCCAGCAATGGAACGCTTTCCCTCATCTTACTGTGCTTGAAAACGTCATGCTTGCCCCGCGGCGCGTCCTTCGTGTATCCCGCGCTGAAGCAAGGGCTATTGCAGTGACGCAGCTTGAGCACGTTGGTCTTGCGGACAAGTTGTCTGTCTATCCCAGTCGATTGTCGGGCGGGCAACAACAGAGAATGGCGATCGCTCGCGCACTTGCGATGTCTCCGGATTATATGCTGTTTGATGAAGCCACCTCTGCATTAGATCCACAGTTGGTTGGCGAAGTTGGATACTATTCGTTTGCTTGCCGCCGACGGAATGACGATGTTGCTCGTCACCCACGAGATAAACTTTGCGCGTGAGGTTTCAGACCGCGTCGCTTTTTTTCATCAAGGTAGGATTCACGAAATCGGAACTCCCGTGCAGGTTCTCGATGCCCCACAACACCCAGAAACTGTTAAGTTTTTGAGGTCCGTTCTATAAACTTCTGGCCTGACAAAAGGTGTCAAAAACGTGTATCCCTTTAAGATCGAGATAACGGATAATCAACTTGATGACCTATTAGCCCGGCTTCGCTTAACCCGTTTGCCGGGAACTATCTTTCATAAAGACCATGAAGATGGGATCTCCCTACCCTTTATGCGGCGGCTTCTTACATATTGGATTGACGAATTCGATTGGCGCATCCAAGAATCCCATCTTAATCAACTACCCCACTTTAAAACAAACTTGCATGGCCACTCTCTCCATTTCGTTTGGAAGAAAGGGGTGGGGCCAACCCCACTCCCTCTCATTTTGACTCATGGATGGCCCGGCTCTTTTGCTGAATTCGACGCGCTTATCGAGGAACTGACCGATCCCGCTCGGTTCGGCGGAGATTCGCTAGATGCGTTTGATGTTGTCGTGCCATCTTTGCCCGGCTTTGGGTTTTCTGCTGCACCGACAGCTGTGGGTACGAGTACGCGACGTATTGCAGAGATATGGCACGAACTCATGATCTCACTTGGTTATAATCGGTTTTTTGCTCAAGGTGGCGACCATGGTGCTGGTGTGTCCACATGGCTAGCGGCGTTGTTTCCTCAAAGTGTAGCCGGTGTTCATCTCAACTACATCTCGGCGAGCTTCCGCCCACTTATTAGACCCTCATCACCGCCTATCAGCGCACAAGAGACAGCCTTTCTCGAAAGAGCAAAAGAATTTGCAGCTAGAGAAGGAGCCTATATGGCTTTGCAGGCGACCAAGCCCCAGACTCTTGCATTTTCCCTCTCCGACAGTCCGTTGGGACTTGCGGCATGGATGGCGGAAAAATATTTCAGTTGGTCCGATCATAACGGTAATCTGGAGTCAGTCATTTCGCTCGATCAATTGCTGACAAATGTCTGTCTCTACTGGTTCAGCAATAGCATCAACGCATCTCTTCGCATCTACAAGGAAAACAGTCTGCAACCATTAGATTTTGGGCATCTCCCAGAATGTAAGGTCCCATTTTCCATAGCCCACTTCCCAAGAGAATTGCCGATTCCCCCGCGATCATGGGTGGAGCGGGCCTTACGCGTGGAGCGGTGGACGGAGATACCGAGGGGCGGCCATTTCGCGGCTTTAGAGCATCCGGCTGCGTTGGCAGAAGATATTCGAGCATCGTTTCGTCACTTCCGAATATAAACTCACTGCTAATGGCTGGGACTGGCCGAAAGCGGGGCAAAATCGTCTGGCAGATCATCGAGTAATAGACCGCATGGCTAACACCGGCTCCGCCGTTGTACCTAAATATCGAGCTTCGACTCGGAGCGCGCGTCTGAAAGTTTTCCCCCCGTGCCCTCCCGGCGACGGGATATCCGCCAAGCTTAAGGTTCGTGAGCGTCCGGTGAACTTATATCCGCGTGGTTAAACGAGCCACTAGGTTTCGATGGCGGTTCGCCAATTCCGCGAAGATTGCGGATAATCTGTCTTTCGGCCCTTTAATTGCGGGACTTAGTCAGGTCTGTTTTGTCCGTGCCGGGATCATGGTCCTTTTCGCGGTCACGAACTCATGATGATGTTCGGGGCGGATTCCTCAACGTGTGGAGCGCTGTGCAACCAAACTTGGTAGTAGCCGAAACAACGAGGTCACCGCAACCACCGTCTCGGCGGGACATCACGTGCCGAAGGGACCCCTGCGATTCCGGATAGAGGTCGATAACGGATCAGGCCGGTTCCTTCCACACTAGAATGAGGTACCTGTCAACCAGCACCGAACATTGACCAAATGGTCGGTGCTGGGTGACGCTAAGCCCTATCGCGGCATTCTATCTTTCAAGAACCTGGCTATCTTGCCCAACGGCATTGCCCGACGGCAGCAGCCGGATCAAACACGTCGCCGATGATGTTCTCGTTAATCGGCCGTTGCGCGAGCGTGCCGCGCGCCTTCGAAATCGCTTTTTGATAGCGGGCCGTCGCAGCGGTGACGGTGCGGGCGATGCTGACGGCATCACTCGCCGACACCACCCGGAACATCACCGAATCGCGTGGCCGCAGTTGGACAAAGGCGTCAATGTCGCATTCCAGCAACGTTGCGATTTTTGGATAGCCACCCGTCGTCTGATGATCCGCCAGAAGCACCGTCGCAACCCCGTCGCCGGCGACCTGAACCGAACCGCGCACGATTGGCTCCGATGGCATGTCAAGCGCGGCTTCGGGCGCGATAGACGGTCCGGCAAGCCGGACACCCATGCGATCGCAGGCATCCGTCATGCGCCACCCTTCTGTAAAGAGGGTGGCAAGCGCATCCGTGCTAAAAAAACGCTGTTGCGGCCCGATCGTCACCCGCACAGCCCGTCGCGGGCGAGCGCTGACCGGACAGGGAATTACGCCTTCGCGCTCCTCAAGCCAGGCCGCATGCGCAATGTCTAGGCGTTGGCCGGAGACGACGCGCCCTCCCCCGAAACCCGACAGAGCATGAGTGGACACACTATTCAGCCATTGCGGGGCCTCGAGGATCCCGGCGAATGTCAGATAGCACCAGCTTCCCCACGGTCCGGGACGAATCGCCAGCTTCTCGCCCCCCTTCAGGGTCGCGATGCTCCAAGAACCGCGCTTCTGTCCAGCGTGATCGACGATGAAGCCGCCACCTGCAACGGCAAAACTGATGACGCCGGACAGGCACTCCAGCATCAGACCCCCGGTAGAAATCTCGATGCCCGGGGCGTCCGGTGCGTTGCCGAGCGCAATGTTTGCAGCCGCAAACGAGTGGCGATCCATCGGCCCCGAGCGCGGCACGCCATAGCGCATCATTCCAGGACGACCACAGTCTTGCACCGACACATGCGCGCCGGCAAACGTTACGGAAAGGACGGCGTCGCTCATAATGCCAGCTCCGCATCATATTCAGCACGGCTGATGCGTCGGAAACGCACCAGAGCACCCACGTCGAACAGGAAGGGCCGATCGTCTTTGCCCGTTAGGATACAGGTCGGGGAGCGACCGATTATCCACCAGCCTGTAGGCATGGTGATGGTCGAGACTAGGCATTGCGGGCCGGCGATCAGAACGCTGCCCGCCGGAACGCCGCGGACGGCGGCTGGCTTGCGCGGCATGTGGATCGTCTCGGGCACCCCGGAGAGATAGGCATAACCCGGGGCAAACCCATACATGAAAACATGGTATTCCCCCGAGAGATGCGCGGAGATCACCTCCTCCCGCGACAGCCCAGTTGTCTCCGCAACCGCCTCCACGTCAGCAGACAGATCGTCATCGTAACAGACCAGAACCTCATGCGACCGAGGCTTCGCCGTCACAACGAGGGCCTTTTCGAGAGCCTGTCGCACGGCACGCTCCGCCGCTACATGATCGCTGACGAGCACGTCGAAGCGGATCAGGATCGCTGCATAGGCAGGAACGGCCTCAAGAAAGCCATCGAACGGTGCTGCGATCAGTGCCCTATCGAGTTGAACGACGCTCGCATGAATGGTGTGGTCGATTCGCTCCCCGAACTCGACGAGCAGGCTGTGCTCTGCAACGGGGCTGAAGACCGGAAAACAGCGATTGGCGCTCACGTCATGCCACGCATTCGAACATGACCGCGGTGGCCTCTGCACTCCAATAACCTCATTGGCTCATCCTTTTTTCAGGCTCTCAAAAAGGCGGCAACGGAGACACCAGCGCCCCCAAGCTTCGCCCGGATCGTCTGCGCCATTGCGAGGGCTCCGGCCGTATCGCCATGAACGCAAATTGACTGCGAGGCGAGTTGGATGGGTGCGCCCGCAATCACCGGCATACACCCTGTCTCGAGGAACCAGAGAAGCCGCGCCGCCGCCTCCTCGGGGTCATGCAAGACCGCCCCTACCTGCGACCGGGGCACCAGCCTGCCGTTCGGAAGGTACGCCCTATCGGCGAAAATCTCGGAAAATACCTCGAGGCCTTGGGCTTTGGCCGCCAGTTCTAACTCGGTGCCGGAAATTGCCAGAAGCGCCAGCTTGCCTGGCAACGCTGCGACTGCCGCAACGATCGCATTCGCGATTGCCCGGTCGTCGGCAGCTAGATTACCAAGCGCGCCGTGCGGTTTGACGTAGCGCACCGCGGCACCTGAAAGGGCAGCGATACCCTGAAGGCTGCCCACCTGCGCGGCCACCATGCGCCCGATCTCAACCGGCTTCATCGGGATGATGCGGCGTCCAAAGCCTTCACGGTCGGCATAGCCGGGATGCGCGCCTATTACTACGCCGCGCTCCACGGCCCGCTGCACGGTCGCAAACATCGTTTCCGGGTCGCCAGCATGGCCACCGCAGGCGATGTTGGCCGAGGTGACGACATCAAGCATCGCGGCGTCGTCACCCATCGACCAGGCGCCAAATCCCTCGCCCAGATCGGAGTTGAGATCAATCGTCATCGTCATTGGAGGCTTATGTACCCGGCTTGTTGGTGGAGCGCGTGAGGAGGATGACCCCGCCATTTTCTGAAGTGTCGTAATAGGTGAACCCGGTCCGGTTTTCGCGCCGTCCGGACATTTTCACCGGAATGTTCGACGCCTTCTCAGCGGAATCTGCATCCGAGACCTCGAAACCGAGATGGAACACGCCTTCACCCTTCGTTTCCAGGTGCTGACGCTGCGGGCTCGGATCTTCACTCGGCTGGCAGAGCTGAAGCTGGATGTTGGGCATGTTACAGATGCGATACCTCATCTTGCCGAACGCCACCGGGTTTGGAACGTTGAGTTCCTCGTATTCCGCCAGGGGTGGATAGGCGATCCAAGGGCTGATGCCGATGGACTCATAGTAGGCCTGCGCCTTATCAATGTCATGGACGACGAGGCAGATGTGATGAAGCTTTTCGAATATGGGGTTCATGGATCAATCCTCCTTAGAAGGCATGACATAGTTCAGCACCCGCCGGCCGCCGTCGGGATAGATGGTTTCGCCAGTGATGAACGATGCGTCGTCGCTGGCGAGGAAGGCGACGACCGAGGCGACCTCCTCCGGTTCGCCGTAGCGACCCATCGGCGTGCGCATCATGATCGACTTGTGGCCGGCGGTGTTTATGAAGTCGCCAGCAACCATCTCGCTCATGATCGTGCCGGGACCAACGCCCGCAACGCGGATGCCGTGGGTCGCGAAAGCGACGGCCGCGGTTCCGGTGATCTGATTCATGCCGCCTTTCGAGATAGCGTAAGGGGCGACATTGGGATTGGCGAGGCCGGAATTTACCGACGATATGTTGACAATGACGCCGGGCCGACCCTGCGCAATCATCTGGCGGCCGGCGGCCTGGGTGCCGAAGAACGCCCCCTTGAGGTTCACGCCCAGCACCTTGTCGTACGTTTCCTCCGTAACGTCGAGAAACGGCACAATGGGGCAGATCCCAGCATTGTTCACCATGACGTCGATATGGCCGAACCGTTCGACTGCTTTGGCAACTAGCGCCTCGACCTGATCCGTGCGGCTGACATCGGTGGCGAGGCACAGCAGCGTATCTGCGGAACCGATTTCCGACGCGGTCGCCTTGAGGCGTTCCTCGTTCACATCCGCGATGACGACCTTGGCGCCCTCCGATAGGAAGCGCTCGGCCGTGGCACGGCCGATGCCCTGCGCAGCTCCGGTGATAACGACGACCTTTCCTTCAAACCGCATGACAGTTTTCTCCTTCAGTAAATGATGCTCTCGGACATTGGCTTGCCCGTTCGAATCCGGTGATAGCCCAATGGCGAGAGGTCGAGGCTGGTATAGGCGCCCTTAACGATCAGCTCCGCGACCCCGCGACCAGCGGCAGGGGCGTGCATGACGCCGTGGCCGGAGAACCCGGTCGAAAAGACCAGATTTTCGATCTCGTCGTGCCGGCCTACGATCCCGTTGTGATCGAGTGCGTTGATCTCGTAGTGTCCGGCCCAGGACCGTACCAACCGCAATTGCTCCATCGCGGGAATGCGGGCCGCAAGCGCGGGCCAGAAGACCTCTTCCATCAGTTCATGATGGGGCTCAAAGTCTTCGGTCGCGTCGGGATCACGGTCAGCGGGAGGTTGGATGCCGCCAATAAAACCCTCGCCTTCGGGGCGAACCCAGATACCGGACGTATCAAACAGCATGGGCAGGTTCGGTGCCCTCAATGGCGCCTTGAAGGAAAAAACCGTGCGCTTTCGTGGCGAAACGGGCAGCGGCTGCCCTAGCGTCGCCGTCAGCGCGCCCGATGCAGCACCTGCTGCCATCACGCACCAGTCGCAGGGTAGATGCGAGCCATCGTGAAGGCGTGCCCCGCACACGCGGGCGCCGATCAGATCGAAACCCTCGACCTCTGCGCGAACATAGCGCACGCCCAGTCCCTTGGCCGCATCCCGCACTAGCGACAGCAGCGACCATGCATCGAACCAGCCCTCCCCCGTGATGCCCAACGTGCCGATACCGATATCGTCGACGGACATATACGGAAAATGGGCCGCAACTTCTTCAGGAGCCAGGGCAAGAATGTCGGCGCCTTCGGCGCGCTGCATTTCGACCGCCGCGCGGCGGGCGTCCACCGTTTCTGGTCCACCAAGAATGAGATAGCCAGTTTCGACATAGCCGATATCGGCCAGATGGCCGAAGTTTTCCTCAATCCTGCGAAAAAAGTCCACGCCGAACAGGCTCATATGGATATTGACCGGCGTGCCGAACTGCGTGCGGATCGAGGCGGCCGAAAGCGCTGTGGAGCAGAACTGATAGGTCGGATCCTTTTCGACGACCGTGATTTCGCCCGAAAAGCCCTCGCGGCGCAGGAACCACGCCGCAAAGCTGCCCATTATCGCGCCGCCGACGATGACTACCTTTGCCTTTGCGGTGTCGCTCATGGCTGGCTCACCGGATCACGAAGGAGTTTGCGATCTGGCCAGCCGTATCGATCCAGACCGTCTTGGTCTGCAGGTAGGCATCGATTGCCTCCTGCCCGCTTTCGCGACCGACGCCGCTGCGCTTGTACCCGCCGAAGGGTGCCATATAGCTTACAGCGCGGTACGAGTTTACCCAGACGGTGCCCGCCTCTAACACAGCGCTGCCGCGAAGGGCGCGCGCCATATCGCCGGTCCAAAGCCCGGCTGCCAAGCCGTAGGGACTGTCATTTGCGATCGCGTAGGCCTCGTCCTCGTCACCGAAGGGGATAATTGACAAAACCGGACCGAAAACCTCCTCGCGGGCGATCCGCATCTGATTGTTCACCCCGCAAAAGATCGTCGGTTCGACAAACCAGCCGTCCCGTAGAGCCTCGGCGTCAGGCACCTTGCCCCCCAAGACCTCTTGCGCCCCCTCGTTACGGGCAATGTCGAGATAGGACAGAATTTTTGCGCGCTGCGCTTGGGTGGTTATTGGACCGATCTGCGTCGTCAGCTCGGCCGGATTTCCAAGCCGCGCGGTGCCCGCGAGCTTGACGACACCATCGACTACGCGATCATGCACCGACCGCTGCACCAAAAGGCGGGAGCCGGCAATGCACGTTTGGCCAGAGGCGGCGAAGATTCCAGAGACTGCACCATTCACCGCATTCTCGATATTTGCATCGGCGAAGACGATGTTGGCGGATTTTCCGCCCAGTTCTAGCGTGACGGATTTCAGCCCCTCGGCGGCGGCGCGATAAACCGCGATACCGCCATGCTCGCTGCCTGTAAAAACAATCTTTGCGACATCCGGATGGTTGACCAATGGCATGCCGACATCAACCGGCATGCCAGTGACAGTGTTGACAACACCGAGAGGAAAGCCCGCCTGTTCGAACAGCTTCACAAACTCCAGCGCAGAGGCTGAGGTATGCTCGGACGGTTTGATCACCACGGTGTTGCCAGCAGCAAGAAGCGGCGCAAGTTTCCATGTGAGAAGCATGAGGGGTGAATTCCAGGGAACGATGGCCCCGATCACACCAATCGGCTCGCGCCTGGTGAAGGCAAACATGCCAGCCTTGTCGATGGGCAGCACCGCGCCCTCGATCTTGTCAGCCAACCCGCCGAAATATCGGTACCATTCGGGGATGTAGCACATCTGCGCGGCCATCTCGACTGCGAGTTTGCCATTGTCGCGGGTTTCCAGTGCGGCAAGACGGCCGGCATTTTCCATAATCAGATCGGCGACGCGCACGAGCAGCTTCCCGCGCGCGCTTGCCTTCAACCCGGCCCATTCAGCCGACCGAAAGGCCGCCTTTGCGGCGGCAACCGCGGCGTCAACCTCTGCCGGACCATCCAGTGGTATCAGCGCCCACGGTTTGCCGGTGAAGGGATCAAATGATTCGAACGTGTTGCGCACCTGCTGAAGTCGGCCGCCGACCGTATTCTCAAATTGCTGTAACGCCATACCGCCCTCCCCAACGGCGCACTCGCCGCTTCTTCCTAAAGTTGGCAACGGTGTCGGCACCGACCACCCTGCCCCAGCGTGTCAGCAGTTTGCGACCCCGAGATGGGCACGAAATCGATTTTTTACGAAAACCGCATCGCGTGGCGGCAGCGAGCGAGGCAGGTTCTCCGCCTTGATTTTCAATACGAAGAGCCGCGGGCCTGTAGCAGATTTGCGCAAACGGTCTGCCAAAGCGCCAACCTCATCGAGAGTACGCAATTCCGCCGTCTCCGAAAAACCGGCGGCAGCGGCAATCCTGTCAAAGGCGATACCGCTAGCGGTATGGCTGGGCTGCATCCCAGTCTCGCCGAAATGCTGGTTGTCCAGCACAATGATATCGAGGTTCGTGGGCTTCGCCACAGCGATCGTTGCCAGCGCTCCGAACGCCATGAGCATCTCGCCGTCACCGGTAATTACCATCACTCGCTTGTCGCGCTGCGCCTGCGCCAAGCCAAGGCCCAACAGCGCAGCGCCGCCCATGGCGCCCCAGAGATAAAAATTGTTGCCCACGTCTCCCGCTGCATGCACGTCATAACTCGGCGACCCGAGACCGGTTACCACCAGCGCTCCGTCGCGCACGTCCAGCAACTTATTCACTGCCACCCGGCGGTCCATCACAGAATCAGTCATTTAGCTCACCACCTCTTTTTGCCGAGCAACCGCTGGCCGATCAAAACAGCAATCTGCTGATCGGCGTCAAAGGCCATGCGTGCGGCCTGGCCCACCATCTCGACTAGGTCCTCGCCTGTCTCGGCCCGCATAACCGTGACGCCGATGGCCTTGAGGGAGGCTTCGGCTGCCTGCCCCATCGGCACTTGCCACGGGTTGAATTCTGCCCACTCACCACGCATTGTCACCAGTAGCATTAGCGGAGTACGGGTCTGCACAGGCAGGGACAGCATGTTGATACAGTTGCCGACACCGGACGACTGCATCAAAACTACCGAACGTTCGCCCCCGAGCCAGGCTCCGGTTGCGATGGCAATGCCCTCTTCCTCGGTGGTTAAAACGTTAGTCGTGACACCCTTGTCCGCACCGAACAGGCGTATAAGCGTCGAATGCCCTGCGTCGGGCACATAGGACATCTGGCTGATGCCAGCCGCCTTCAACACGCCATACAATTCGAACGGCCAATCATCTGCCGAATCATGGGCTCCTTCACCTAGGGAAATCGCTTCAGCAACAGTCATTTGCAGGTCTCCCGGCGTGGCTGGTTTCCTCCGGTATATCCTCGCCGAGAACGGCGCACATCGACCCTTTTTTATTAACAGATATAGCCGTATTGTATAGCATGGAATTCTCGCAGCTAAGAACGTTAATCCACGTCTCCGAACTCGGCAGCCTGTCGAAAGCAGCCGACCGTCTCCACATTGCCCAGCCGGCGCTCAGCCGTCAGATACGCCTCCTTGAGGACGAGCTTGGCGTGCGGCTTTTTGACCGCCACGGACGCGGCATGATCGCCACCGATCAGGGGCGGGATGTCTTGCGGCATGCTTTGCGTGTTATGGCCGAACTGGAGGAGATCCGGGCCTCGGTTGCCGATGAGGGCGCGGCGTTGCGCGGACATGTTTCCATCGGAATGCCGCCGACCGTGGCGGACATTTTGTCCGAACCGCTCGTCGCGGCCTTTCGCGCCCATCATCCGGACGCGACGTTGCGGATCGTCAGCGCCTACTCCGGATACCTGCTGGACTGGATGCATCGCGGCGAGATCGATGCTGCTATTCTCTACGATCCGAAATCTGCCCGGACGTTGCGGGTGCAGCCGCTGCTCGAAGAGGTGCTGTTCCTGATCGGTCGACCGGAAATGGGGCTGTCGCAGGATACGGCGATCGATTTCAGCGATCTCGAGAACGAGCGGTTGCTCTTGCCGAGCCACGGCCATGGATTGCGCGTGATCTTGGAGAAATGCGCGGACGACTGCGGCTTCGCCCTGCATGTGCCAGTGGAAGCGGACAGCTACTCGACACTGAAATCCCTCGTGCGAAGCGGCCATGGCTCCACCATCCTGCCCTTGGCGCCCATCCACCAGGATCTCGAGGCTGGACAGCTTTGCGCGGCACCCTTGCAAAACCCGGTCCCGTCGCGGCGCCTAATCCTGTCCTATCCCACTGATCGACCGGTGGCCCGTCTGGCAGGGTTTGCGGGACAGGTAATCGCGTCCAATGTGACGCGCATGGTCCAACAGCGCATCTGGCCAGGCCAGTTGCCGCCGGAGGGTGACGACGGGCTGGCAAAACCCGCGAAGGTTTCGACGCTATCCGTCCGCAAATAGCGTGAGAAACCACTGGCGAAAGGCGTAAACGGGGATCGATACACGACCGATACAATTACCTTATAGCTGATTTACATGTCTTGTCGTTGTCGGCATGCCTCACCTCTGGCACATATCTTTCAAAAAGTTAGAGGAGCGAGCGCGGTGAGCGACGCCATAGAAACTTATTCCGAGATCCGCGAAGCCGTGGGCAAGCTGTGCGCAAAATTCCCCGGAGAGTATTGGCGCAAGCTGGACCGCGATATGGCTTATCCGCAGGACTTCGTCGATGCCATGACGGAGGGTGGCTGGCTTTCGATACTGATCCCGGAGGACTATGGCGGCGCAGGGCTCCCGCTTTCTGCCGCCGCTGCCGGTCTCGAAGAAATGCAACGTGCCGGCTGTAATGGTGGCGCCTGCCATGCCCAGATGTATACGATGGGCACGCTTCTGCGCCACGGCTCCGCCGAACAGAAGCTAGAGTACCTGCCGAAAATCGCCAGAGGCGAGCTGCGCCTTCAGGCGTTTGGCGTTACCGAGCCGACCAGCGGCACCGATACCGGCGCGTTGAAGACCACCGCACGCCTGGAGGGCGACCACTACGTCGTCAACGGCCAGAAGATCTGGACGAGCCGGGCGGAACATTCCGACCTGATGCTGCTGCTCGCTCGCACCACACCGCTAATGGATGGTATGAAAAAGACGGATGGCCTCTCGGTGCTGCTGGTCGATATGCGAGAGGCGAAGGACCACGGACTGACCATCCGTCCGATTCGCACGATGATGAACCATGCGACGACCGAAGTGTTCTTCGACAATCTGCGCGTGCCCGCCGAAAACCTTATCGGCGAGGAAGGCAAGGGATTCCGGTACATCCTCTCGGGGATGAATGCGGAACGCATCCTGATCGCCGCGGAATGCGTAGGGGATGCCAAATGGTTCATCGAGAAGTCGGTGTCCTACGCAAAGGACCGCACAGTCTTCGGCCGCCCTATCGGGCAGAACCAAGGCATTCAGTTTCCTATCGCCAAGGCGTATGCCAACATGCGCGCCGCCGAACTTATGGTGCGCGAGGCGCTCGGGATCTATGAATCAGGCAACAATCCAGGCGCGGAGGCGAACATGGCCAAGATGCTGGCCGCCGAGGCCAGCTTCGAGGCCGCAAATGCCGCAGTTCAAACTCATGGCGGCTTCGGATTTGCCGAGGAATATGACGTGGAGCGCAAATTCCGCGAAACCCGCCTCTACCAGGTCGCGCCGATTTCGACCAACCTGATTCTGTCTTATCTCGCTGAGCATGTGTTGGGCCTGCCACGCTCCTATTGAGGTGCACAATGAATGTTCTGATTGTCTACGCCCGCCCGGAGCCAGCCACCTTTAACGGCGCAATGCAAGATCTTATCGTCGAGAGCCTGCCCGCGCAGGGCTACTCGGTCGAGGTCTGCGACCTCGGCCGTCATTCGCTTGCCACTCGCTTCGTCCTCGCGCGCAAACAAACCGTTGCGATGGAGAACTTCAGCATTGCCGCCGACATTGTTGCGGAACCGGCCAACCTGACTTGGGCCGATCCGGCCACCTTTCAGTTCCCGATCAGATGGTTAGGCATGCCCGCGATCCTGAACGGCGGGGCAGACCGGGTGTTTGCGGGCGGCTTTGCGTATTTGCCCAGCCACAAATATGATAGCGGGATGTTCAACGGAAAACACGCGCCCGTCGCCACCACCACGGGCATCTCTGCCGACGCGCGCGCGCCGGACGGGGTCGACGGCGATATGCCGACCCTCCTCTGGCCAATCCACAATGGCCTGCTACGTTATACTGGCCAGGACGTCCTGACGCGCTGCGTTGCCTGTATGCCCTCGCGCGAGGACGACGCGACGCGCGCCAAACAGCTAGTAGGCTATCGCGGGCGGCTTGAAACTATCACCGAG